>Ga0265592_1000012_pt1 | contig 172486 bp, 174 predicted proteins | sample saktaG_7_FD_190141 | JGI IMG/M metagenome (GOLD analysis project Ga0265592, IMG submission 190141) | Saline water microbial communities from Sakinaw Lake, British Columbia, Canada - sak_2010_1_5_120m | ecosystem: Environmental > Aquatic > Non-marine Saline and Alkaline > Saline ... | reverse complement strand
CCTTGACACATTCCTCTTCAGAAATAGAGTTTTGGCTCGATGCAGATGCTTGGTATACTATTGGAACAGGAGATGCTCCAGATTATGACCAATGGAATCACCTTGTGGGCACCTATAATGGTTTAAGAAAGAAAGTTTATAAAGATGGTGTTTTAATCCATGATATTGAAGCAACTGGAAATGTAGATTATGATACAAGTGGAATTTGGATTGGAGATAGTGGCGCATCCGGAAATCTCACTGGTCTCATTGACGAGGTCCGCATATATAACAGCGCAGTATCTATCACTCAGATCCAATCACAGTACTTAGCAGGTCTTAATAATCTTCTATCCAATGGAGCCATATCCAAGTCAGAATATAGTCAGAGAATAAAGAAATTAAGTAAGGAGATTGTAATAGAGTAATAATTCTTTTTCTTGTAAAAGCCCTTTTTCTGGGATAATATGGAAGTATGCAGAAAGAAAATCTTCTAAATAAGATTGCCGGAAAAAGTTCTAACCCAGAAATAATTAAAAGGGCTTTTAAGTTTGCAGAAGAAGCGCATCAGGGACAGAAAAGAGCTTCCGGCCAAGAATACATTATTCATCCATTGAGAGTAGCGGAAAAACTAAGCGAAATTAAGCTTGATTCGCAGACAATCGCTGCCGGTCTTTTACATGATGTTGTGGACGATACCGAAAAAACATTAAAAGATATTGAAAATGAGTTTGGGGAAAACATTGCCTTTCTTGTTAAAGGAGTAAGCAAGCTTGGGAAGCTTAGATATTCAAAAGAAGATGTCCAGACTCTTTCAATTGAAGCAAGAGAAAAAGAGCAGATTGACCCTAAAACTGAAAACCTTAGAAAAATGTTCTTTGCCATGGCAAAAGATATCAGGGTAATCCTGATAAAGCTGGCTGATAGAATGGACAACATGGAAACATTGAATTTCCTTCCAAAAGAAAAGCAAAAGAGAATCGCTCTGGAGACAATGGAAATATTCGCTCCAATAGCCAATAGACTGGGAATTGGAGAAGTAAAGGGAAGATTAGAAGATCTTTCTTTTCCATATCTTTATCCAAAAGAATACCAGTGGATTAGGAATAGTTTAAAAGAAAAGTCCAAACAAAGAACGAAATATCTTGAAGATTTAAAGCCGGTTTTAATAAAAATGTTAAAAAAAGAAGGGATAGAACCGATTGACATCCATTCAAGAGCAAAGCACTACTGGAGCCTTTATCAAAAACTTCTAAGACATGATATGGACTTGGGAAAGATATATGACCTGGTAGCTTTAAGGATAATCGCCAAAGACGTGGAAGAGTGCTATAGAATTCTAGGAATCATACATAAACACTGGAAGCCTTTGCCGGGAAGGATTAAAGACTACATTGCAATTCCAAAAACAAATAACTATAGAGCTATACATACAACTATTTTCTGTATTAACGGAAAGATAATAGAAATACAGATAAAAACTCCGGAGATGCACCAAGAAGCAGAACATGGAATATGCGCCCATTGGGCACAGAAGGAAAAGATAACACCAAGAGCAAAAACAAGAAATTTTACATGGGTAAGCCAGTTAAAAGACTGGCAGGGCAAGATAACAAAATCAAAAGATTTCTGGAAGGGGCTTAAATTTGACTTTTTCAGAAAACGGATTTTTGTATTTACTCCAAAGGGAGAAGTTATTGACCTTCCAGAGAATGCTACGCCTGTTGATTTTGCTTTTGCTGTTCACACTGAAGTTGGAAAACACTGTGCCGGTTCTAAGGTTAACGGAAAAATGCAGCCAATATCAAGCGCATTGAATAATGGAGACGTGGTAGAAATAGTTAAGGATTCTTCAAAAAAGCCGTCCCGCGACTGGCTGGAATTCGCTAAAACAAACCTTGCCCGTTCTGAAATTAAAAACTGGCTTAAAAAAGAATCAAGGCCGGAAAGATTGGCTCAGGGTATTAAGATATTGGACGAACAATTAAAACAAATTCAAGGAACTTCTTGGAACAAAGTTCCCAAAAAGAAGAAAGAAGATATCGTCAAATCTTTTGCTTTAAAAGACATTGAAAGCGTTTTAGTCGCTGTGGGAGAAGGAGAAATTTCTTCAAAAGACATCTTCAAAGTTTTGTTCAGCGAAAAAGAAGTTTTTAAAAAGAAAAAGTTCATTGAAAGAATTCTTACAATTAAAAAAGAAGAAGCTAAAGTGCAAATAGCAGGGCAAAGCGGCATTAAGGTCAAACTTGCCAAGTGCTGCAACCCCAAGATAGGAGACGCAATTAAAGCATATATTACAAAGAATGAGGGAGCCACCGTTCATAAAGCAGACTGCAAAGAATTAGAAAAGATACAAAAAAATCAGCCTCAAAAAATTATTGAAGCTGATTGGCTGACAAAAAAACCGCTTTATAAAGTGGCTATAAAAATAAAGACAAAAGATCAAGTAGGAATACTCAGAGACATAATTTCTGTCATCTCAAGTTTAAATATAAATATAAAAAGCTTCAGTACCAAGGATCAGCCAAAAGAAGAACCTGCAATCATCAATGCTTTGATTGAAATTTCGGGATTAGAAGAATTAGACAAATTATTCGGGAAATTGAAACAGATAAAAGAGATAATTGAAGTTAAAAAGATTTAATCCTTTCAAGAAGATCCTCTACTTCTTTTCTATCTTTAAAGAAAAGGGTTAATTTCGGTTTTCCAGATTCAACTCTGATTTTTAAATTTTTAATTGATAGAGCATTTCTAAGCTTTTCTTCCATTTTTTTAATTTCCTCTGCAAGACTCTCTGAAATATTTCTGGAAACTGGCTGCCAAATCTCTATTTTCTGAGCCAGCATTTCAACTTCTCTTACATTCAAGCCGTCTTTTATTGTTTTTAAGAAAACTGCTTTTTGCTTCTCTGGATTTTTTACTCCAAGCATAGCTCTTGCGTGACCCTCGCTGATTTTTTGCTCCCTTAATCCCTGCTTTATTTCATTGGGCAGATCTAAAATCCTCATTGAATTAGCAACCGCTTCCCTGCTTACTCCGCATATCCTGGCAACATCTTTTTGCAAAAGTCCAAATTCGTCATGCAATCTTTGATAAGCTTCTGCTTTTTCCATTGGATTTAAATCCATTCTCTGGGCATTTTCAATCAAAGACAGCTCAAGCTTTTCCCTGTCTTGAGCTTGACGAATTATCACTGGCACCTCTGAAAGCCCTGCCATCTTAGAAGCTAAAAATCTCCTTTCCCCGGCAATAAGCTGATAAAGAGAATCGCCCTCCTTATTAATTCTGGAAACGATAAGAGGCTGCAGAACTCCATAATCTCTGATTGATTCAGAAAGAGTTCTTAATCCTTCTTGATTAAATTCCTTTCTCGGCTGAAAAGGGTTTGAACTTATTTTCTCAAGATCAATAAAAAAGACTGCTTCTTTTTTGTCTTCTTTCTCTATTTTCTTTGTTTTTTTGGGAATTAGCGATTCAATCCCCTTGCCCAGTATTGGTTTCATAATTTTTTATTGAAGCTATGTTCTCAAGGTCCAGTATTTCCTGAGCCAATTCTCTGAAAGCCATAGCTGCTTTTGAATCAGGAGCGCGCTCTAGAATGGTTTGTTTGAATTTTGGAGCTTCAGACAAATCAGTACTTCTTGGGATTATTGCATCAAAGACATGTCCTGAAAAATTTCTTTTTATTTCTTTTGCCACATCTCTAGAAACCCTATTCATTCTATTATACATAGTTAAAACAGCTCCGGCAATCTCCAGGTTCTGCTCTAAATTATTTCTTACTAAATCAATCGTACTGAGTAGTTGTTCTAATCCTTCTAAAGCTAAATATTCGCACTGGACTGGAATTAAAACCTTGTCAGAAGCGCAAAGGGCGTTTATAGTCAAAAGCCCCAAGCTTGGAGGAGAATCAATTATGACATAATCGTAGGGATCTTTTATCTTTTCCAAAACCTGGCGCAGCCTAAGCTCTCTATCTTCAAGATTAACCATTTCAATGCCAGCGGCTGCCAAATCTGGAGAAGAAGGAAGAAGATCATATCCAACGTAGTTTGTCTTCTGAATAAGTGCCTGTGGAGTAATCTGTCCTGTTATCGCATGATAGATTGAAAGAGCAAGATTCTTTGGATTAATTCCCAAAGAAAAAGTGGCATTAGCTTGATGATCAAAATCAACCAAAAGAACTTTTTTTCCTTTATCTGCTAAAAAAACAGGAAGATTAACGGAAATATTCGTTTTCCCAACTCCTCCTTTATTGTTTGTAACACAGATTACTTGAGTCATTTAATTATTTTATCACAAGTTTTTTCAATTTACAATAAAGTAAAATTTTGCTAACATTGAATAAACGTAAGGGGATGTGTTGGAAATAGGTAGACAAAGAGGTCTCAAAAACCTCTGGACGCAAGTCCGTGTGGGTTCGATTCCCTCCATCCCCACTACAATAATCACAGAATAGAAACTTTTCTTCCCTTAATCCTTAATCTCCCTTGGGAGAATAGTTTGATTCCTTTGCAAATAATCTCTTCTTCCTTCTTGTGCATTTTTTTCTGCAAAGATTCCACGGTTTCATTTTCTGTTATCTCTATTATTCTTTGAAGAATAATGGCTCCGGTATCTGTACCCGAGTCAACAAAGTGCAGAGTGCATCCGGTATATTTTACTCCATAGTCTAAAGCTTGCTTTTCAGAATCAATCCCAGGGAAAGAAGGAAGCAGAGAGGGATGGATATTCATTACTTTATTCGGGAATTGATTCAAGAATCCTACTGAAACTATCAAATCCCATCCAGCCATTATAATAAGGTTAATTTTCCTTTTTTTAAGAATTCTTGCCAGTTCTAAATCATATCCTTCTCTATCTCCTCCTTGTTTTTTCCAATCTGAAAGACGGAAATAGAAAGATTCTATTTTTCTTTTTTGGGCCCAATCTATTCCTAAAGATTCTCTTTTGTGGGAGACAACTAAAATCAAATCAAGATTTTCAATCTTTTTGCAACACCTGCAAATTGCTGACAATCTCCCTCCTCTTCCTATTAAAACCGCTAACCTAATTTTCTTTTGTCTTTTTCGCATAAGATATTAATAAATAAAGAAGCTATAGCCGCTAAAAGAAAAGTCCATTGAAGACTAGCATGCCCTAATAGAATAAAACAAGCTCCCAACATTAGAACTCTCCCAAAATTTAAAGAAATTTCTCTTAAAACGGTATATTCGTCGATATAATGACCCTGATCAGCCATCTGCTCGTATGTAAAAGCGCTGAAAGGAATTCCTCGAACAGTACCGGTTAGAGAATGATAAGTATTAACTATAAAAATTTGGAAAGCATTGGCAATAAACATTTTTGCTATCCATCCTAAAGCGTATAAGTTTGAACCTATTTTTATTAGAAAATTTTTCTTTTTTGTATCAACTAACTTTCCTATAATCAGATTTAAGATAATAGTAGCTAAAACAACTGCCGCCATAATTTCACCAACAGCTATATAATTTTCTTTTAATATTCCAAAAATAAAAATCGGCCAAATAACAACCGAAACAACACCCTGAGCCCCGTCAGACCCATAACCTACCAATAATCTCCAATTTTTTCTTGAAAATAATTCTTTGAAAGTTTGAAAATAAGAAAAACTATATTCTTCTTTAACTGGGCTCAAGAAAAAAAGAGGAAAAATTGAAATAGCCACTATTACCATAGAGACCATAAAAAGGACCTGGAATCCCAATTGATCAAGAATTAAACTAGCTGTAATAGGAGCTAAAACTCCTATTACAAGGCCGAATGAAGATAAGTAAGCAATCTGCATCCCCCGACTTTTCTGACTGGTAAATTTAGCAAACTCAATATTATAAGGCGTCCAATAAAAAGTTCTGAATAAAGTTGCTGCTAAGATAGTGAAAATTATAAAAATAAATATTCTTTCGTTCTCAAAATAATAAAGAGATAAACACTGAGCAACTAAAAATAGCATAGCTAAAATCATTGACCTTTTCAATCCAATTTTTGACATAATTTTAGCGCCCCAAGGAGACAAAAGCCCAAAAAGAGCAAAGTTTACCATATAAAAGATTAGGACGCTTTGAACTGAATGATTAAATCTTTGGAATAAAAAAATCGGTAAAAATAATCCAATCATCCCCAGGGCAAATCCCCATATTAAATTATTAAGAAAAAGAGAAATTACATTAAAAGAAAATTTTGGCGGTCTCATTAAGCCAGCCCCTTTTTTCAATCCGTTAGCGAGTTTTGATGTTTTATTTAAAACTATCATTTTCTTAAGATCTTTATTTTTTTTGAACTTAAATCAATTACCGTAGATGGTTTTGAAGACTTTAAATTTCCAGCATCAACGACTAAATCAGGCTGGAATTTTCTTTTTTTAAATTGTTCTAAAACCTCTTTTATATCAATCAGTGAATTCTTTCCAGAAATATTGGCCGAAGTTCCAGTTAAAGGAAAATCAATCTTTTTAAGAATCTTTTTTAAAAAAACGCAATTTGGAATCCTTATGCCTATTTTCCCATTTTTAGAAACAATTTCTCTTGGAAAATCTTTGGGTCTTCTGGCTTTTAGAATAGATGTTGTCTTTGGATTTTCCAAAAAATTCTTTTCTCTAGAACTAATAACAGCATAATCTTTTGCTTTTTTCAAGCTTTCTGCAAAAATGGAAATTTGTTTGTCTTTTCTGCGCCCTTTTATCTTAAATATTTTTCTTACAGCTTTTTTATTAAAAGCATTGCAACAAATTCCGTAAACAGTATCCGTAGGACAAATTACTATTTTATCTTTCTTGAGAAAACTAACAACTATTTTAAAAATCTTTGTCTTATTTTCTTTTTCTATCTTTAAAACTTTCATTATTACTAGTTTATCCTAATTTCTGGAAATAAAAAGCCCCGAAGGGCTTTAGTAAAAATTTCTCAAAACTTCGTCTCCGCTCCATTCTTCTCCGCACTCCGGGCAAAAAGAATCAACGAGCTCTATATTGCATCGAGGACACCGGCCCTCAAGATAAGATTCAATAGAGTCAAACTCATCACTCTGAAGTTTAGAAATTAATTCAGTCAGCTGATCCAAGCTGAGAGGACCATATTGATTCCCTCCTTTTGTAGAAATACTCTCTCTCCCCTCAATTAATAAATGTGCAATAGCCTGCTTTTCTTCTTTTGTCAGCATTATTCTCATTCCTTCCTCCTTTTTATTTTGATAAGTCATCATAACAAAAAATCAAGATTTGTCAACCCCGAAAAAAACCGTTAGTATATTCTAATATGCTTATTGATACCCATAGCCATTTAAATTTTAATAGTTTTAAAGACGACTCCAGAAAAATTATTCAAAAATGCCTTGATAATGACATTTGGATGATAAACATAGGAGTAGAGTATTCAACTTCAAAAAGAGCTCTTGAAATCTCAAAAAATCACAAGCAGGGAGTTTATGCCTCTGTCGGACTTCATCCCATCCATATGGCATCTGGATTAGTAAAGATAAAATCAGATCCAGGAGAAGCTATTTATCAAGAAGAATTTGATTATGAAAAATATAAGGAGCTTGCCTTGTCTGAAAAAGTGAAAGCTGTTGGAGAGATAGGATTAGACTACTATTGGAAGCCAAAAACAAAAGGAAGATTGAATCTATTTAAAGAAAAGCAAAAAGATTTGCTTTTCCAGCAATTAAAGCTGGCTAAAAATCTTAATCTTCCAGTCATTTTCCACTGCCGCATGGCTCACAAAGATCTTATTGATTTTTTGAAAAATTCAATTAAGCCTGAAAAAGCAGTTGCCCACGGTTTTGTGGGAAACGCAGAAGAATTAACCGAATACCTGAATTTTGGATATTACATAGGATGCAACGGAATAATATTCAAAAAAATTGAAGGAATTGACTTTGAGGAAAATATAAAAAGAACTCCTTTAGAAAGAATCCTTTTAGAAACTGACTGCCCTTATCTTGCTCCTCCGAATCAAGGCCAGAGAAATACTCCGTTAAACTTAAAATACATTGCCCAGAGAATCGCTGATATTAAAAGAATAAGCTTTGAAAAAGTAGCTGAAACTACGTTTCAGAATGCAAAAAACCTTTTCTCTATTTAGAGAGATACTTTCCTGTATAGCTTTTTTTATTCTTTGCAATTTCTTTCGGAGTTCCTTCGGCTACGATGTATCCTCCACTGTTTCCTCCTTCCGGTCCTAAATCTATGCACCAGTCAGCATTTTTTATAAAATCAAGATTGTGTTCAACAGCAAGAACCGTGTTTCCTTTTTCAACTAATCTTTTTAAAACTAAAAGAAGTTTTTTAATATCGTCAGGATGAAGTCCTGTGGTTGGTTCGTCTAAAATATATAATGTCTTTCCTTCTCCTTTTTTGGAGAGCTCCGTCGACAGCTTTACTCTTTGAGCTTCCCCTCCAGATAAAGACGGAGCAGGCTGGCCAAGCTTAATGTAATCCAGACCAACGTCAGAAAGAATCTTCAGTTTTTCGAAAAGTCCTGGAATATCTTTAAAAAATTTCATTGCTTCTTTCACTGTCATCTCTAAAATTTGAGAAACATTCCTGCCCTTGTATTCAATTTTCAAAACTTCTTTATTGTACCTTGTACCGTTGCATTCCTCGCACTTAATGTAAACATCAGGCAGAAAAAACATTTCTATCTTTTTCATTCCTTGTCCCTCGCATGCTTCGCATCTCCCACCTTTGGCATTAAAGGAAAAATGGCCTGGTCCGTAACCCTTGCCCCTCGATTCTTTTGTCTTGGAAAAAATATCTCTAATATATAGAAAACATCCAGTGTATGTGGCAGGATTTGACCTTGGAGTGCGTCCAATCGGAGACTGGTCAACCAAGGTCACTTTGTTTAAAAACTCTGTTCCTAGAATAGCTTTATGTTCTCCTGGTTCTTTCTTTGCCCTGTAAAATTTCTTCAAAAGAGCTTTTGCCAGGATATCCGAGACTAAAGAGCTTTTGCCTGATCCAGAAACTCCTGTTATGCAAACAAGTTTGCAAAGAGGTATCTTAACGTTAATATTCTTTAAATTATGCTCCTTCGCTCCCTCAATAATTAAAAACTTTGATGATTCTTCCAGAACATTGCTTTTTACTTCTACCTTTTTTCTTCCTGATAAATACTGCCCTGTAAGAGTTTTTGATTTAATAAGTTTTGAAAAAGTTCCCTGAAAAATGATTTTCCCCCCTTCTTTACCGGCTCCCGGACCTACATCTAATACCCAGTCAGAAGCAAAAATGGTTTGAGGATCATGTTCTACGACTATTACTGTATTTCCCAGATCTCTTAGCTTTTTTAAGATTCTTATCAGTTTCTCCTGATCTCTGGCATGAAGTCCAACAGAAGGTTCATCTAGAACATACAAGACCCCGGAAAGCTTTGACCCGATCTGGGTAGCCAACCTTATTCTTTGCTCTTCTCCGCCAGATATTGTTTCGGCTCTTCTGCTAAGGGTAAGATAGTCTAACCCAACATCAATTAAAAACTGCAATCTTTCAATAATTTCTTTTATGATTGGGACGGCAATCTTGGAATTTTTCTCCCCAAGCTTATTTGTTTTTAAAATATTTTTAAAAAACTCTTTTGCATCATTTATTGAAAGTTCTGTTACTTGATCAATGGAAGTTCCGTTTATTGTTATGGACAAAACTTCTTTTTTCAATCTTTTCCCGCCACAGGAATCGCAGATTTTTTCAACCATATATTGCCCAATCTCCTGACGGGTATAATCTGAATCAGTTTCTTTGTATCTTCTCTTAAGATTTGGGATAACTCCTTCAAATGTTTCATCCCCATGTATAATCAGCTTAACAATTTCCTTTGGAAGATCTTTCACAGGATCATCTAAAGAAAAATCTTTCTTTGCAGCCAATTCAGAAAGCTGTAAATAAAAATATCCTTGCCTTCCAATTCTATGAGAAGCGTGGGCCCACGGGAAAATAGCTCCTTCGGCAATTGATAAATTTGCATTGGGAATAACCAGCTTAGGATCAACTTCAAGCCTTACACCCAACCCCTGACAATCAGAACAAGCGCCATAAGGAGAGTTGAAAGAAAAAATCCTGGGCTCTAATTCTGGCAGAGATATTCCGCACCCCTCGCAAGCAAAATACTCGCTGAAGATGCTGTCTTTGGATTTTTTACTTACTATTACTGTCCCCTTTCCGAGTTTTAGTCCTGTTTGTATGGAATCAACAAGCCTTATCTTGTCAATATTATCGTAAACAACCATTTTATCTACCACTACATCAATACTATGTTTTTTGTTTTTATCAAGCTCTATTTGCAATGCTTCTTCTATGTGGTATATGATTTTATCTATTCTTACCCTCACAAATCCTGCTTTTTGGATTTCTTCTAATGTTCCATGAAAATATCCTTTCCGCTTTTTAATCACAGGTCCCAATATTAAAATCTCTGTTCCTCTTTTCAATTTTAAAATCTGTTTTACAATCTGATCGGAGGTTTGCGAGGAAATAACTTTTCCGCATTTCGGGCAATGAGGAACCCCGATTCTCCCAAAAAGCAAACGAAGATAATCATATATCTCAGTAATTGTTCCAACTGTGGATCGCGGATTATGCATCCCCTTTCTTTGATCGATTGATATTGCAGGAGATATTCCCTCAATACTTTCTGCTTCTGGTTTTTTCATAACTCCCAAAAACTGCCTTGCATAAGTAGACAAGCTCTCAATATATCTTCTCTGCCCTTCAGCATAGAGAGTGTCAAAAGCTAGAGAAGATTTTCCTGAGCCAGAAACCCCAGAAATTACTACAAGCTTGTTTTTAGGAATGTCCACACTCACATTCTTTAAATTGTGGACTTTTGCTCCTTTAATTTTAATAAAGCTTTGATTCATTTTAAGTTGTTAATTATACTCCAAATTAAAGAAAGTTTCAATAGTCGTTGATTTCTCAAAGAGTTTTGATATAATCAGAGAATAAATAATGAACTATCCTTGCCTAAATAATCATACTTTGCTAAAGTATATATAGTGAAACGCTTAACTCTACAAATAATTGCCGGAATCTTGGGAATATTTTTGGCAGTTAGGTTTATAACCGGCGTAAGCTTAGAAGTTATTCCTGGACAATCCAGTTTTTTTGGGATAGATCTTACTTCTGTTTGGGAAATTCTAATTTTAGTCGGAGCTGTTCTCGGACTTGTTAATTTCTTCATAAAGCCCATACTGAAATTCGTAACCACTCCTATCAGGATAATCACTTTCGGACTTGCCACCTTATTAATCAACATGTTTCTAATCTGGCTTGTTGATGTTTTCTTTCCGGAGCTCATTATTAACGGACTAATTCCTTTATTCTGGACATCCCTTATTATATGGGCAGCAAATTCAATACTCTTAAAATTCAAAAAATAAAAATATGGAAAACCCTTTGATTATTATTCAAATTGTAGTTTCTGTTCTCCTCATAGTATGTATTCTTTTGCAACAAAGAGGGACTGCTATGGGTTCGGCTTTTGGAGATTCTGGAAAATCTTACGGCACAAGAAGAGGAATTCAAAATAAACTTTTTTGGGCAACAGTGATTTTAGGAGCAGTTTTCATTATCCTTGCTTTTTTAAACCTTATTGTTTAACACATTAAACTATTTTGAAGATTAATTTTAGAAAAATTCAAGAACTTTCTGAAAAGGTTACTAATTTTCCTTCGGCGGTCAAATATAGATTTGATTGTTTTAAGTTCTACTGGTCTAATTTTAGATGGCCGAAATCCGAGCAATGGAAAAAAATGGGAAGAGTTTTGAACAGAAAAGAGAAGATAATCCTTTTGGTTCTCTCTATTTTATTTTTAGCTTCTCTTTCTTTCGTAATCAATAGTTTTTACATTTCCAACACCGAAATAATGCCAGCTCAAGGGGGGAAATACACAGAAGGAATAGTTGGCAGACCAGGAAGAATCAATCCAGTCTATGCTGATTCTTCAGATGTAAATAGAGACCTTGTAGAAATTCTATTTTCTGGATTGATGAAATATGATCAAGAAGGAAGAATCGTTAAGGACCTGGCTGAAAACTTTGAAATTAAAGAAAACGGAGAGAGATTTGAAGTTTATCTAAAGCCTGATATTTTTTGGTCAGACGGAGAGAAGATAACTGCTGACGATGTGATCTTCACGATAGAAACTATTCAGAATCCAGATTACAAGTCCCCTTTGGCAACAAATTGGCTTGGGATAAAGGTGGAAAAAATATCTGAAAGGGGTATAAGTTTCAAGTTGAAAAAGCAGTACAGCGGATTCCTGGAAAGACTTACATTGAAAATAATACCAAGCCATATTTGGGAAAACATTACTCCTCAAAACTTTCCTTTGTCTGTTTTCAATCTAAACCCTGTAGGTTCCGGACCATTCCGCTTAAAAACCCTTACTCAAGACGAGAAGGGATTCGTAAATCAAATAATCCTTGAACCAAATCCCTTCTATGAAGGAAATGGTCCATATTTTTCAGAGATCTCTTTTCTTTTTTTTGACCAGGAAGAAGAGCTTCTTAGGGCATTTGGATTCGGAGAAATAGACGGAGCTTCTTTAGTTTATCCTGAGAACTTTTCAAAAATGATGACTTCCGAACTAAATCTCCATTCATTTTCCTTGCCCAGATATTTCTCAGTATTTTTCAACTTAAAAGAAAACTCAGAAACCTTAGCCTTAAGTACGGTAAGAGAAGCATTAAATTATGGAACAGATAAAAAAGCATTGATTGAAAACATTTTGGATGGCAGGGCAGAAATAGTTGACTCTCCAATCCTTCCAGATATCTACGGATTTAATCCTTTGGAAAATCCATACGAATTTAATCCTGAAAAAGCAAAAGAAATACTGGAAAAAGCAGGATTTAAAGAGAACGAAGAGGGCATAAGGGAAAAAATCATAAGTAAAGATCCAGCTTTTCAGTTTACTGGCCAGTTAAAAGTTGGAAGCGAAGGAGAAAGCGTAGAACAGCTTCAAAAATGCCTTGCTCAATTTCCAGAAATATATCCAAGCGGAAAAATAACAGGATATTTTGGGCAGGAAACCAAAAGTGCGGTAATCAAGTTCCAGGAGAAATACTATCAGGAAATTCTAAAACCTTGGGGATTTGAAAGCGGAACCGGAATAGTATATAACACTACCGGTAAAAAATTAAATGAAATATGCGCAAAGCCAATAGAAGAATCTTCTCTTCTTAAATTTTCTTTAGCTACGGCAAAAGATCCCCTGCTCTTAAAAACAGCTGAATTTTTGAAAGAACAGTGGAAAGAGATAGGGATAGAAATAGAAATTAACAGTTATCTTGTCTCAGAGCTTGAGAGAGAAATTATCAGACCAAGAAACTTCGAAATGCTCTTATTCGGAGAGAGTTTAAGCATTGTCCCGGATCCATTTCCTTTTTGGCACTCTTCACAAGATGAAGAACCCTGGCTTAATCTTACGGGATATGAAAACAAAGACGCTGATTTATTGCTGGAAGAAGCAAGAACTGACCTAGATCCGAAAACAAGGACTCAAAAGCTTCAAAGTTTCCAAGATATATTAGTTAAAGACTCTCCTTGCGTTTTCCTTTTTAATCCCGATTATCTTTACTTTGTTTCAAATAAGGTAAAGGGGATAGAAAAAGGAATAATCGTCAATCCTTCAAAAAGATTGAATAATATTGAAAATTGGTACATAAAGACAAAAAGAATATGGAAAAAATAATTCTTGAATTTCCAAAACAATTTAGAAATGGAATTAAATCAGCTGAAAAAGTAAAACTTGCCGGGCAGTTTAAAAAAATACTTGTCTGCGGAATGGGAGGATCAGCTTTAGCTGGAGATGTTTTAAAAATGTGGCTGGAATTAGAAAAGATTACTCTGCCAATAAGCATTTATAAAAACTATAAGCTCCCTTTTTGGGCGGATAAAAACTACTTAATTGTGGTCATTTCCTATTCCGGCAATACAGAAGAATCCATTTCTGCATTCAAAGAAGCTCTGAAAAAGAAACTGGCATTAGCTGTTATTACTTCTGGAGGAAAATTAGAAAAATTATGCATTCAAAACAAGATTCAAATAGCTATAATCCCCAAAGGTTTCCAGCCGCGAATGGCCTTGGGATTTCAGTTTTCTGCTCTGGCAAAAATCTTGATGAACTGCAGACTGTTAAAGAATAAAACAAAAGAAATTCTTTCTCTGGAAAAGAGCTTAAACCCAAGAATTTTAAGAAACAAAGGAGAAAAAATAGCAAAAAGAATAAAAGGAATTCCTATTATTTATGCTTCTTATTCAATGAAAACCCTTGCCAAAATCTGGAAAATCAAGTTTAATGAAAACTCAAAAAGGCCTGCTTTTTTCAATTTTTTCCCAGAATTAAATCACAATGAAATGGCAGGATTTGAAAGAACAAAAAGGGGTTTCTATTTAATCATTCTGGAAGATAAAAATCCAAGAACAATGAAAAGAATGCATTTGACTTCCAAGATTCTTAAAATAAAAACAGAATTTGTGGAAGTTAATGGAAAAACAGCATTGGAAAAAATCTTTTCAAATATTCTTCTTTCAGACTGGGTATCTTTCTATCTTGCTAAGAAAGAAGGTATTGACCCAATTCCCGTAAAAATAGTAGAAAAACTTAAAGAAAGATTAAAATGAAAGCAATTATATTGGCAGCAGGATACGGAACTAGATTTCTTCCCTTTAGTAAAGTTTTGCCAAAAGAGTTTTGGCCATTAGCTGACAAACCGATTCTCCACTATATTGCTCAAGAGGCAATATTTGCAGGAATAAAGGAATTAATTTTGGTGACAAAGCCAGGAGAGAATAATTTTCTTAACTATTTTAAAAGAGACAAGAAATTAGAAAAGCTTCTCATAGACAGAAAAAAGATAAAAGCCCTTAAGGAAATCAGGGAAACAGATAATTTATTTAAGGGAATACTGTTTTCTAATGTTATTCAAAAAAGACCTTTGGGAGACGGACATGCTGTGTTAATGGCGAAAAAACTAGTTAAAAACCAGGTCTGCGCCGTTATGTTCTGCGACGATATTGTAATATCAAAAAAACCATGTATAGAACAGCTTTCAAAAATATTTGAAAAATACAAAAGTCCTGTTATTGCTCTCCATTGCCTGCCAAAAGAAAAAATCTCTGCTTACGGAGTAGTAAAAGCTAAAAAAATAGGGAAAAACCTGTATGAAATCAAGAAGATTCAAGAAAAACCCCTTTCTCCTCCATCCAATTTGGCAATAACAGGAAAATATATAATTACCCCAAAAGTATTTAATTTTTTGGAAAAGTTGCCTTCAACTAAGGGAGAGATAAAAATGACTGAAGCGTTTAATCAAATGATAAAAAGAGGGCATAGAGTTTTAGGATATGAATATGAAGGAAAATGGCTGGAATGCGGGAATAAAGTTAATTATTTAAAATCAAACATATATCTTTCTTTGGAACATCCCAAGATTGGGCCAGAGCTTAAGCGGATGTGGCGGAATTGGAATACGCGCTAGCTTCAGGAGTTAGTGCCAGCAATGGCTTGTGGGTTCGAGTCCCACCATCCGCACTATGAAACAAAAAATAGAAAATCTCAAAATCATTCCCCTAGGAGGTCTTGGGGAAGTAGGCCGAAACATGATGCTTCTTGAATATAGGGAGAAGATTTTAATTATTGATATGGGATTCCGCATGCCAGAAGAAGACATGCCGGGAATTGACTGCATCATTCCAAACACAAGTTATCTTAGAGGAAAAGAAAAAAACATAGTTGGATTAGTAATTACGCACGGCCACTACGATCACATTGGAGCAATCCCATATTTAATGGGAAAGATAGGGAACCCTCAAATATATACTGGCGCGCTTACCAGAGGAATCATATTAAAAAGACAGGAAGACTTTCCACAGTCCAATCTAAAAATTCATACAATCAAGAATGGAGACCGAATAGATTTAAGCCCATTTAAAGTGGAGTTTTTCAGGCAGAACCACAGTATCTCAGATAATTTCGGGCTTTTTATCTCCACTCCTGTGGGAAATATAGTTCATACTTCAGACTTTAAGTTTGATGAAACTCCGGTAAATGACCTTCCAACTGATTTTAAAAAGCTTAAAGAGCTTTCAAATAGAAATGTTCTCCTACTGCTTTCAGACTCAACCGGAGCAGAACAAGAAGGATACTCGCTTTCTGAAAAGAAAATTATGGAAAATCTGGAAGAAATATTTAAAAACTGCCAAGGAAGAATACTTGCTGCCACTTTTGCCTCTTTAACCAACAGAATTCAGCAGATTATAACTTTATCTGAAAGATACGGAAGAAAAGTGGCAATTGACGGATACAGCATGAAAAGCAATGTAGAAATCTGCAAAAAGCTTGGATACATAAAAACAAAAACAAATACATTAATAAAACCGAATCAGATTAGCAATTTTCCCGATTCAAAAATTACTTTTTTGTGCACGGGCGCCCAGGGAGAAGGATCAGCAGTATTGATGAGAATTGCTACTAAAGAACATAGATTCTTTAGAATTAAAAAAGGTGATTCAATAATTTTTTCTTCTTCTGTAATTCCAGGAAATGAAAGAACAGTCCAATTTTTAAAAGACGATCTTTACAAACAAAAAGCGATTGTTTTCCACTATAAAATGATGGATATCCACGCTGGAGGACATGCAAAGAAAGAAGAAGAAGCTGAAATGATAAAAATTATAAGGCCGAAGTTCTTTATGCCAATCCATGGCCAATATTCAATGCTTGTATCTCACGGCGAAATTGCCAGGTCCTGTAAAATTCCTGATAAAAATATAATAATAGCTGAAAACGGAAAAGTCATTAATCTAAGCCGAGAGAACATCTTTATTGAGAAAAAAGAAGTTATGTCCAACTATGTAATGGTAGACGGATTAGGAATTGGAGATGTTGGAGAAGTAGTGCTAAGAGACAGGCAAAACTTGGCAAAAGATGGAATGTTTGTGATAATAGTAGTCATAGACAGAAGTACTGGAAAGATCAGGAACTCGCCCGATATAATATCAAGGGGGTTTGTTTATCTTAAAGAATCAAAGGATCTTTTGGCTGAAACAAGAAGAAATATAATTAAAATTGTAGATCATTCCACTGGATCAAGCGGATCTGTCAATTGGATTTACGTCAAAGACGAAATCAGAAACAAGCTTGGATCCTTCTTCTATAAGAAGACACAAAGAAGGCCCATGATTCTACCGGTAATTATTGAAATTTAAAGAACATATGAGAGTTTTTAGCGGAATACAGCCAACAGGAAAACTTCATATTGGAAACTATTTGGGAGCAATCAAAAGCTGGATTACTCTCCAGGAAAAAGGAGAATGCATTTTTTGCATTGTTGATTTGCATGCTCTAACTTCTCCTTACAAGACAAAAGATCTGCAGGATTTAATTTTAGAGAAAGCTATTATTTATCTTGCCGCAGGAATCAACCCGGAAAAGTCAATAATATTTGTTCAATCTCAAGTTCCAGAACATACTGAATTAGCATGGCTTTTAAATACTGTTACCCCAATAGGAGATTTAAGCAGAATGACTCAGTATAAAGAAAAATCAAAAAAATTCAAAAAAGACCTTAATGCCGGACTCTTAAATTACCCTATTTTAATGGCAGCTGATATTTTACTTTACCAAACAGACATTGTTCCTGTCGGCAAAGACCAAAAACAGCATGTTGAATTTACAAGAACAATTGCAAAAAAATTCAATCAGAGATTCGGGCAAACTTTCAATATTCCAAGGGCAGAGGTGCCGAAAGCTGGAGCCAAAATAATGAGTCTTAGCAGCCCTTCTAAAAAAATGTCAAAAAGCGATAAGCCAGAAAGCTATATCTGTATTTTTGATTCTCCACAAGAAATAAAAGAAAAAATAATGAGAGCTGTCACTGATACTGGAAAAGCAGTAAAATATAATCCAAAAGCAAAGCCAGGCATTTCAAACCTTTTAACGATTTATTCTCTGTTTTCAGAAAAAGCGATAAAAGAAATTGAAAAGAAATTTAAAGGCAAAGGATATGCCAGCTTTAAGAAATCCCTGGCAGAACTTTTAATAAAAGAATTGGAGCCGTTTAGAAGAAAAGAAAAGGAATTCCTTTTAAGAAAAGTATATGTTCGGGAAATATTGGATCAAGGAAGAAAAAGAGCCCAGATAATTGCCCAATCCACTATGGAAAATGTTAGAAAAAAAATGGGATTGATACAATGAATTTCAAAAAACTTTTTAACTCTCTCAAATACGCCATTTGCGGAATAAAAACAGCTTTAAAAGAAGAACAAACTTTCCGTCTCGAACTCTTAATTGCGGTTTTAGTTATTGCTATATCTTTTTATCTAAATCTTCAAATGATTGAAAAAGCAATTATTTTCATAACAATCTTTTTGGTGCTCTCGCTGGAATTAGTTAACTCTTTAATAGAAAGAATATCCGATATGGTCTGTTCTTCCCTTGACAAAAGAATAAAAAAAATTAAAGATATCGGAGGGGGAATAGTCCTTTTTAGCTGCTTTATGGCAGCAGTAATAGGCATTATAATATTTCTCCCCTATTTACTCAAAGTTCTTTAAAAAAGGAGGTTAAAATTGAATAAAATCAGAGCTGATCTGCAATTTCATCCATATCATAATAAAAATTATTGTTTTTTTGATGTATTGCAGGAAATGGAAAAATGGAGCATAAACTGTCTAGCTTTTCTTTATTATTGCTGGGAAAAAAATGTTTCAACTAATTTGATTAACCAAACAGAGGGAGAAGTAAAAGAAAATTACAATATCTGTCTTTTAGAAAAAAATGTTTTCCAGTTTACAAATAAAGAAAGCAACCAGATACTTTCTATCATTCTTGGGCAAGAAGCAGGAGCAGAGAACCAAAAATGGCATATTCTCTCAATAGGAGCCGAAGACATTAAATCAACTTCTGTTGAAGGGATAATTGAAGAAATTTTAGAAAAAGGAGGTCTTCCAATTATTGACCATCCCTTTGCCGACCCTCAAAGAAGATTTAAGGATATAAGCAAAGAAAAAGAGAAAGAGCTTATTAATCTGTGCTCAAGGTACAAGGGGAAAATCGCTTTGGAATGGAATGGATATTGTCTTCCACAAATCAGAAAACTGCTTCCTGGATGTAGCGATATAAATGAAAAAGTAGAAAAACTTGCAGAAGAGATGGAGATTCCACTTATCCCAACAACAGATCTTCATGCAAAGAATAAGAGCCTACTGAAAGAAATGGGAACTTGCTTCATAGAAATACCAATAGAAAATGATTTTCTTGATTCGTTGAAGAAAAACATTCTATCTTTCAATTTTAAAGCACACAAAGGATATGTTTCAAAAAAACATTTTTTCCGTGCATACAAGTCAGAAATTTTAAGAAAAAATTTAAAAGAGAGCTAAATGCTCTCTTTTATTTCTCTTTTCTTTTTTTCCATCAAGCTCTTGCTTTTTGCCTCTATCACCAATCTTAGAAAAGGCTCTGTATTGGAGGGACGGACACTAAACCACCAATCGTTAAAATCACATCTTAACCCGTCTAAATGGGAAATTTTTCCTTTTTTATATTTTTTTTCAAGCTCTTTTATTTTTTTCTTTTTATCTTCAACCTTAAAATTTATTTCTCCGGAATGATAATATTTCTCAAAGGGCTTTATTGCTTCAGAAAAAGGTTTCTCTGAAGAAGAAAGATATTCAAGAACTTTAAATAAAACAAAAAGCGGAGCCTCGCAAAAGTAATGTTTTTTAAAATAATAATGCCCTGAAAGTTCTCCTCCAAAATAGATATTTTCTTTTCTCATTTTGGCCTTGATAAAAGAATGGCCGACTCTTGCCATTATTGCCTTGCCCTTATTCTTCTTTATTGTTTCTCTAACTATGTTGCTTGATCGAATATCATATAATATCTTACGGCCCTTTTTTTCTTTTAGCAGAATTTCAGAAACCAGCGATAAAATTAAATCTGCTCGGACAACAAATCCTTTTTCGTCAATAAAAATGATTCTGTCGCCATCTCCGTCAAATGCAATTCCCAAATCTGCTTTTCTTTTCTTAACCTGGCTTTGCAAGTATTTTAGATTCTTGGCAATCGAAGGATCTGGATCATGATTTGGAAAAGATCCTATCAGTTTCTCGAAAATGGGATATATTTTAAAAGGAGTTTTCTCAAAAACTTTTGAGATAATTATTCCCGGAACTGCATTGGCAGTATCTATTACTATTTTAAAAGGCTTCATTTCTCCAAAATTAAAGCTTGAGCGATTAAACTCTGCATAATCTTTAAGAAATTCTTTTTTAAATTCCTTTCCTTTTAATGTTCTTTTAAATTTTCCTTTGATTGTCAATTCTTTTATTTGTTTAAGTCCGGTTTTCCCTCCAATTGGAATAGCTTTCTCTCTGACTATTTTAAAACCATTGTAGCAAGAAGAATTATGGGAGGCCGTTACACTTACTCCTCCGTCATATTTCTTATGGAATACAGAAAAGTACAAAAGCGGAGTAGTGGCAAGAGAAATATCAATCACATTCCCCCCCTGTATTAGAATGCCCTGTTTTAGTTTTTTACTTAAAATGGGAGAAGATAAACGGTTATCTCTTCCCACAACAATATTAGGACTTTTCTTTCCTAAAAATTCAACTATCGCTCTTCCTATTCTAAAAGCAATTTTTCCATCTATTTCCGATGGATATTTTCCCCTAATATCATATGCTTTGAAAATTGATTTTTTCATGTTTATATATTATATCTCTTTAAAAAAAGACTGCAACCTTGACCAAAAAGTTTTCTCTTGATACAATAGTATCATTCTATGAAATACTATGAACTTACATATTTAGTTCCTTCAGAAACTTCTGAAAGCAGTTTGAGCGAATTAAAGGAACAAATAATTAGATTCTTGCAAGAAACAGGAGGTCTTTTGAATGAGGTAAAAAGCATAAGTAAAAACATTCTTGGCTATCCAATTAAAGGGAAAAAAGCGGTTTTTATAAGTACGTTAAACTTTTGCCTTGATCCGGAAAAGCTTAAAGACCTTGAAAAGATTGTAAGGTCAGAGAATAAAATACTCCGCTATTTGATTATTTCCAGCCAAAAAAAAGAAGAATCTCCAAAAATCTCCAAAAGGCCCGAATTAAAAGAGAAGAAATCAGTACAAAAGGTCGAATTAAAAGAAATTGAAAAAAAACTAGACGAGATTCTCGGAGAATAAAACATGAATTTAAATAAGGTATTTATTTTAGGAAATCTTACCCGCGATCCCGTGACCAAAGCTTTACCGTCTGGTTCATCCGTAGCTTCTTTCTCAATAGCAACAAACCGCTTTTTTACCGACAAACAAGGACAAAAACAACAGCAGGTAGAGTTCCATAATATTGTAGCTTTTGGAAAATTAGCTGATACTGCTTCCTCGTATTTAACAAAAGGATCATTAGTTCTAATTGAGGGAAGGATTCAAACAAGATCCTGGCAGGACACTGCTGGCATTAAGAAATACAGAACAGAAATTATTGCAGAAAGAATTCAGCTTGGCCCAAAAGGAAATAAAACGCAAACAGAAAGTCCAAAGGAGGATATTCCTATTGTTGATGAAGAAGAGATAGACGTAAAAGATATACCTCTATAAAGATAATGAATTGCTATTTTTGCCAAAAAAACGTTAAAAAAATTGACTATAAGGATATTAGATCTTTGGAAAGATTTATTTCCAAATCATATAAAATAAAAGCGAAGAAAAGAACAGGTGTTTGCTCAAAACATCAAAGACAGCTATCCAAAGCTATAAAAAGAGCAAGGCAGCTCGGTTTATTGGCTTATACCGTAAAATAAAAAACAGTCTTTAGAAAAGCGCTGTTTTTTATTTGCCTAGATTTTATCTTCCACTTCTTTCATTATTTTCTTCATTATGGCAGGATTTTCTTTAAGAAAGTTTTTTGACGATTCCACACCTTGGCCAAGTTTTGTATTCTCATACTGAAACCAGCTTCCAGATCTTTTAATCACTTCATATTTTAAACCGGCATTTAGAACATCTCCAAACTTTGAAATTCCTTCGTTATAATAAATGTCAAACTCTGCTATTTTAAAGGGAGCAGCTACTTTATTTTTCACTATTTTCGCTTTAATCCGAGAACCAATGATTTCTTCTCCATGCTTTATCTGAGCAATTCTTCTTAGTTGAATTCTTACAGAAGCATAAAATTTCAAAGCCATCCCTCCGGAGGTAGTTTCAGGATTACCAAACATAACTCCAATCTTCATTCTTGTTTGGTTTAAAAATATTACAGAAGTTTTTGTCTTGGAAGTAATTCCAGAAAGCTTCCTCAGCGCCTGGCTCATTAATCTTGCTTGAAGGCCGATAAATTGATCCCCTATTTCTCCGGCAATTTCCATTTTGGGAGTCAATGCGGCTACTGAATCTACAACAATCAAGTCAATGGCTTCTGATCTCACAAGGCGTTCCACAATCTGCAGAGCCTGTTCTCCTGAGTCCGGCTGGGAAATTAGAAGATCGTCAGTATTCACTCCTATTCTTTTTCCATAATCAGGATCTAACGCATGCTCAGCGTCAATAAAAGCTGCTGATCCTCCCCTTTTTTGAACTTCAGCTATGCAGTGAAGAGCAAGCGTTGATTTCCCAGTAGCTTCAGCTCCATAAATTTCAATTATTCTTCCTTTGGGAATTCCCTTTATCCCCAATGCTAAATCTAAGGAAAAAGAACCGGTAGGAATTGCTTCAACGTCAACGGCTCTTACTTCCTTTAATTTCATAATGGCTCCCTCTCCAAACTTTTGCTTTATCTCATCTATTGTTTCCTGAAGTTCTTCTTTTTTTTCTTTTTTTTGCTTTGGCATAGTTTTTTACATCTCATTTTCGTTAATATATACTTGTCTCGGCTTCGCTCCTTCACCAGGTCCAACCACTCCTCTTTCTTCTAAAAAATCAATTAATCTTGCTGCTCTTGCATATCCGATTCTCAATCTCCGCTGTAAAAGAGAAGCAGAAGCTTTTCTTGATTCAATAACAAGTTTCTTTGCTTCATTATATAACGGATCTCCTCCAGTATCAAAGGAATCCTCGTTTTCTAAAATGTTGTCCAAGGATTTTGACGATTCTGCATTAATTTCTCTAGAAATATCTTCCTTTTCTTCTGGTTCCTTTAAATTGGCAACAATAAAATTAGCTATTTTCTTCGTTTCTTTCTCTGATACATAAGCGGCTTGAAGCCTTTTTGCTTTTGATACATCAGCCGAAATATATAGCATGTCCCCGGCCCCTAGCAGCTTCTCAGCTCCTGCCATATCCAGTATTGTCCTTGAATCAACTTGAGAAGCAACCTGGAAAGCTATCCTAGAAGTAATATTGGCTTTAATCAACCCAGTAACCACTTCTACGGAAGGTCTTTGAGTGGCCAAAATCAGATGGATTCCTACTGCCCTTGACATTTGGGCCAACCTCACAACCCCTGCTTCCATTTCTCTTCCTCGGGCCGCCATTAGGTCGGCCAATTCATCTACGATAAAAACGATGTAAGGGATTTTTTCTGCCGGGTCAGAAACTTTTTGATTGAATTCTCCAATGTCCCTGGCTTTAGCTTTGGACATAATTTCAAATCTTCTTTCCATTTCTTTAATCAGCCACTTTAAGGCATTTATTGTCTTTTGAGGATCATAGATAACGGAACACAAAAGATGCGGTAGTTCATTATATATTGAAAATTCTACTCTCTTAGGGTCAACTAAAATCATTTTTAAGTTTTTGGGACTATTTTTATATAAAAGGCTTAAAATAAGATTATTCAGGCAAATTGTTTTTCCCGTACCCGTAGCTCCGGCAACTAAAAGATGGGGCATTTTATTTAAGTCGGCAAAATTTGCATTACCAGCTACGTCTCTTCCTAAAGAAACAGTAAGCCCAGGAATATATGCATGAAAGTTCTGGTCTTCAATTAGTTCTCTTAGTCTTACAATAGATCTGGTTCTATTCGGAACCTCAATACCAACAAGATGTCTGCCTGGAATAGGAGCTTCTATTCTAAGAGGGTGACTTGCTAAAGCCAAGGCAAGATCATTCGATAAAACAGTAATCTTTGATAGTTTTATTCCTTCAGCAGGTTTTAAAGCGTATTGGGTAACAGTAGGCCCAATATTTATTTCTGATACTTCTACTTGAATACCAAAATTCTGAAGAGTTCTTTTAATAATGGCAGAATTTATTTTAACATCTCCGGCAAAAGCTTTTTTCCCTCCATCTCCATCTAATAGATTAGTTGGAGGAAATTGGTAGTTTAAGTCTTCTGGTTCTACCTTCTTTTTAAGATCAAAAAATGGCTTATCCTCCTTTTGGTCTGGTTTTACTGAATCCAAATCCGCCTCTAAGGAATCGGGCACCCCTCTTATTTTAAACCTAGGTTCAAATATCTTCCTAAAAGAAATTGTTTTTTCGGGTTCATCTTTGTCTTGAGGATTTTTAGGAATCTTGATTCTTAAAGATGGCTTTCCCGACAAATACCAAAAAAGAAAAAGGGATGCAATAATTAAAGCCCCAAATATAATTGTTGAAACAAGGCTGCTGAAAAGTTTTAGAACGGGAAAGCTTGATAGGTATCCAATCTCCCCTCCTTGCTTTATTTCAGGATTCAGAGATCCAAGCAACCCTGAAATACCTAAAATCAAAAGACCCATTGCTAAAATTGCAGAGCCCAAAATATCCCTTGCTTTTAAAAAGGCAATAGCTCCCAGTATTAAAATTATTGGAACCGAAAAGCTGGCTTTCCCAATTAAGAAAGTCAAAGCTTTCATTAGTCCGTTCCCGGCTATCCCGGCCTTATCAAAAAAACTTAAGACAACAATTATTGCCAGCAGAAAAAGCACTATGCTCCAAATCCACTTTTTAACCTCTTTGGGAAAAACGTGTTTTTCTGCAACTGCTTTTTTTTGCTTTTTAAAAGTTTTCTTTTTAGCCACAATTTTAGCTATTGTTTCTTTTCTCTAAATCCGGTCCCAACTGGTATTAACTTTCCTATCATAACATTTTCTTTCAATCCCTGCAATTTATCTTCTCTTCCCTCAAAAACAGCTTTAATCAAAACTCTTGATGTTTCCTGAAAAGAAGCAGCCGATAAAAAGGACTCCGTGTTCAGAGAAACTTTGGTAATTCCGAGCAAAATTACTTGAGCTTTAGCTTGTTTCTTGCCTTCTTTTTTTAATCTGCGATTTTCTTCTAAAAACCTTGTTTTTTCTATAATTTCTTCTTTGTCAAATGAACTTTCTCCCTCGTCTTTTATCTTAACGCGGGAGAACATCTGTCTTATTATTGCCTCTACATGTTTATCATGAATTAAAGCTCCCTGGGATGCATAAATTTTTTGGATCTCCCTTAAAATATATCTTTGAGTTTCTAAATATCCCGTAAATTTAAACAGTTCTCTTAAATCTAAATTTCCTTCGCAAAGCTGTTGCCCTCTCTTTATTTTTTGGCCAGGTTCTACCCAAATTGTCGTTTTTTGAGGAATTTTATATTCAATTATACCTTCCTTCTTCGTCTTAGATGAGGGATCAAATCCCTTTATTTTTATTATTCTTTCTTTTGTTATTTCTAAAACTTTTCCATCTATTTTTGAGATTGAAGCTTTTCCTTTGGGAATTCTGCATTCAAGAATTTCTTCTACCCTTGGCAGGCCTTGAGTAATATCTCCTCCCTGAGCTACTCCTCCTGTATGGAAAGTTCTCATCGTAAGCTGAGTACCAGGCTCTCCAATTGCCTGGGCAGCTACGATTCCAACCGCTTCTCCCAATTTAACCAACTGATTGCTCCCCAGATCCCATCCATAGCATTTCTGGCAAAGCCCTGTTTTGCTGTTGCAACTCAAAGGACTTCTTAATCGCACTTTTTCAACCCCAGCATCGCTAATCTGATCAGCTTTTTCCCAATCAATTATTTCTCCTTCTTTTATAATTACTTTTTTCGTTTGAGGGTCAACCACTTTTTCCAAAGTTATTCTCCCCGCAAGCTTAAAAATGAAATTCTGGAAACTTTCCTGAGCATCTTTTTTATAAACAACAATGCCTTCCTTATCTTTACAATCTTTCTCGGTAATTATAAGCTCGTGAGCAACGTCCACTAATCTGCGCGTAAGATATCCTGCCGTTGAAGTTCTTAAAGCAGTGTCAGCAGTTCCTTTTCTTGCACCGTGAGTAGATATAAAATATTCCAACACATCTAATCCTTCTTTATATGAATGTTTCACTGGAAGTTCGATAACTTGTCCGGCGGGATTGCTCACTAATCCTTTCATTCCTGCCATTTGTCCTAGTTGGCCCCATGATCCCCTTGACCCCGAACTAATAATGGAAAAAACAGGATTTTCCTTTCCAAGAGCTTCTGGAACTCTTTTCTCAATTTCAGCTTTTACCTTCTGCCATATACTAATTACTTGGCTGCTTTTCTCCTCTTTTGATAAAAGCCCTTTTTTATAGTGCGTATCAACTGTTTCTATTTCTTTTTCAGCCTGAGTTATTAATTTTGCTTTTTCTTTTGGAACAATCAAGTCGTCCATTCCCCAGGTAATTCCGGAAAGAGTAGAATATTCAAATCCCAGCGCTTTAACTTTATCCAAAGTTTTGCATATAATCTCCTCTTTATAATCTCTAATAACCATGCCTGTTATTTTTTGAATCTTTTTAGAATTCATCTCTTCGTTGATAAAGCAAAATCCGCGTGGAAGAGTATTATTAAATAATATCCTTCCCACTGAAGTTTCAATAAGCTCATTATTATTGATCCTTACTTTTATTCTTGCCCTCAAATCAATAATCCCGGAATCTGAAGCTAAAATTGCTTCATTCTTAGAGCCAAATATCTTCCCCTGGCCATTAGCATTTTCTTTTATCTTAGATACCCAATAAATGCCCAAAATAATATCTTTAGCAGGAGTAACTATTGGAGTTCCAGTAGCTGGTTTTAAAAAATTGCGAGAAAAGAGCATTAATTCTTTAGCCTCATCTTGAGCTTTTTTAGATAAAGGAAGATGCACTGCCATTTGATCTCCGTCAAAATCAGCATTAAAAGCGCTGCAAATCATTGGATGGACCCGAATAACTTGATCTTCAATAAGAATGGGATAAAAGGCCTGAATTCCTAATCTATGCAGTGTTGGAGCTCTATTAAGAAGAACTAGTTTGTCTTTTACTATTTCTTCGAGAATTGCCCAAACTTCAGGCAATGCCTGTTCAATCAATTTATTTGCCGTTCTAACGTTATACGCTAATTCTTGCTCTAATATCTTTTTAATTACAAAAGGCTTAAAAAGCTCCAAAGCCATAGTTTTGGGAAGACCAACTTGATTAAATTTTAAATCAGGACCAATAGCGATTACTGATCTTCCGGAATAATCTACTCTTTTCCCAAGCAAATTCTGGCGGAATCTTCCTTGTTTTCCTTTAAGTATGTCAGCAAGCGATTTCAAAAGTCTTCTTCCTCCAACAGTGGCAGTAGTAGTTTGTCCCTTTCTCATTCCATTATCAATCAAAGCATCTACTGCTTCTTGGAGCATTCTTTTTTCATTTCTGACAATAACTTCCGGGGCGTTGATTTCCAATAGATATTTCAAGCGATTATTCCTGTTGATTACTCTTCTATAAAGATCATTCAGATCGGATGAAGCATATCTCCCTCCGTCAAGCTGAACCATTGGCCTTAATTCCGGAGGAAGAACTGGCAAAACAGTTAAAAATATCCATTCTGGTTTCATGTTATTTTTGAGCATCTTTCTAATTAGTTTCAATCTGTTAAGGATTTTCTTTCTCTTATCTAAAACTTCCTTTTCTGCTATGGCTTCCAGATCTTTTGAAACTTTATTCCAATCGATTTCCTTGCAAATCTTTTTTAAGGTTTCTGCTCCTGTTCCTGCTTTAAATACTTCACCGTATTTAAAAGAAAACAAGTGATATTCAATTTCAGATAAAACCTTTAACGGTTTTAATGATTTTATTTGTTCTATCGCTACATTTCTTGCTTCTTTCAAATCTTTAGCTTTCTCTTTCTGGGATTTTGTCTTTTGTTTATATTCCTTTTCAATTTCTTCTAAAATTCCTTTTTGAGCTTTTTCGTCAACTTTTGTAACAATATAGCTGGCAAAATAAACTATGCGTTCTAATTGCTGCATTGGAATATCCAAAAGCAGTCCCATCCTTGAAGGGATTCCTCTTAAAAACCATATGTGAGAACAAGGACAAGCTAGTTTAATGTGCCCCATTCTTTCCCTCCTTACTTGAGATCTGGTTATTTCAACTCCGCATTTATCACAAACTACTCCTTTATACCTGATCCCTTTGTATTTTCCGCAATAACACTCAAAATCTTTTGAGGGGCCGAAGATCTTTTCGCAAAACAAGCCGTCCTTCTCAGGCTTTTGAGTCCGGTAATTAATAGTTTCCGGTTTTATAACTTCTCCATGGGACCATCCCAAAATATCTTCAGGTGAAGCAAGTCCTATTTTTATTGATATTAAATCAGCTACTCGCATTTTAGTTTTTCATTTATTTCTATATTCAACGCAAGCGACTTTAATTCATTCACTAAGAGATTGAAAGAAGCAGGAACATTAGGATTTTTAATTTCTTCTCCTTTTAAAATTGCGCTGTATGCCATTGCTCTTCCAAGAACATCGTCTGATTTAATGGTAAGCATTTCCTGAAGAGTGTAAGCAGCTCCATGTCCCTCCAGAGCCCAAACTTCCATTTCTCCAAATCTTTGTCCTCCAAACTGAGCTTTCCCTCCCAATGGCTGTTGAGTTATTAAAGAATAAGGACCTATTGAACGCATATGGATTTTATCCTCAACCATATGCACTAATTTCATCATATAAATATATCCTGTCGTAATCTTCTCGGAAAAAGGAAATCCTGTTCTTCCATCGTATAGACTAATTTTCCCATCTTCCGGAAGTCCAGCTGCTTTTAGCTCTTTTTTAATATCTTGTTCATTAGCTCCAGACAAAGCCGGAGTAATAGCAATATATCCCAGCGTTTTAGCCGCCCAGCCTAAATGAGTTTCTAAAATCTGGCCTATATTCATTCTGGAAGCTACTCCTAAAGGATTTAAAACAATGTCAACTGGAGTACCATCTTCCATAAAAGGCATTTCTTCTTCAGGCAAAACTACGGAAATCACTCCCTTATTTCCATGTCTTCCTGATAATTTATCTCCAGCAGTAACCTTCCTAAACTGGGCTACCTCTACTTTAATTCTTTTTATAACCCCTGGATCTAATTTATGCCCAAGATCTCTAGAAAAGATTTTTACTGCAATAACTCTTCCTTTCTTCCCATGAGGCATTACCAAAGAAGTATCTTTAACATCTTTTGCTTTTTCTCCGAAAATGGCTCTTAAAAGTCTTTCTTCAGCTGTAACGCCAGCTTCTCCTTTGGGAGAAATTTTTCCAACTAAAATATCATTTGGTTCAACCTCGGCTCCTATTCTTATTATTCCTTCCTCGTCTAAATCTTTTAATTTTTCCTCTCCGACATTTGGGATATCATAAGTAGTAAGTTCTGGACCAAGCTTGGTTTCTCTTATGTCACAGCTAAAGTTTTCAATATGGATTGAAGTAAAATCATCATTTTTAACCAATTTTTCCGATATAATAATAGCGTCTTCAAAATTCGCTCCTCTCCATGGCATAAAAGCCACTAAAAGATTTCTACCTAAAGCTAATCTTCCTTTTTCTACTGCTCCGCCATCAGCTATTACCTGGCCCTTTTTGACAACCTGGCCTTTCTGAACTAATGGCTTCTGGTGAAAGCATGTATATTGGTTGGTTCTAGTAAAGATCCTTAAACTATATGTAGATAGTTCTTTTTTATTCCTCACCTTAATTACAATATGGCTTGCATCAACTTCCTGGACTTTTCCATCTTCCCTAGCAAGAATCACCTGACCTGAGTCTCTAGCAACTTTGTCCTCCATCCCAGTAGACACAAGTGGAGTTTCGGGTTTTATCAAAGGAACAGACTGCCTTTGCATATTTGATCCCATCAAAGCCCTGTTGGCGTCATCATTTTTTAAAAAAGGAATGAGTGAAGTTGCAACAGAAATAAATTGTTCAGGAGAAACGTCAACAAAGTCTATCTTATTTTTTGAAACCAAGCTAGGTTCCCCCTTTTCCCTGGCTTCAACCTTCAAGGGCAGAATGTTGTTCTTTTCATCCACAGAAACACCGCCAGCAGCAATATTGTATCTTTCTTCCTGATAAGCATTTAAATATTCTATATGATTGCTGACTTTCCCTTTTTCAACTTTAAAATATGGAGTTTCAATGAATCCATAATGATTAATTTTTGCAAATCCCGCTAAATGCCCCACTAAACCAATATTCGGACCTTCAGGAGTTTCTATCGGACAAATCCTTCCATAGTGAGAAGGTTGGACATCTCTTACTTCAAATCCAGCCCTTTCTCTTGTAAGCCCTCCTGGACCCGTAGCTGAAAGTCTTCTTTTATGCTCCAATTCAGCTAAAGGATTTTCATTATCCATAAATTGGGACATCTGGGAAGAATTAAAAAATTCTTTCACTACCGCTATTACTGGTTTCGGATTAATTAATTGAGTTGGAGTTAGCGTGTTGATGTCCAATGTTGACATGCGATCTTTGATAATCCTTTCTGTCCTCATTAATCCAACTCTCATCCTATTTTCTAAAAATTCATTAAGGGAACGAATTCTGCGATTTCCCAAATGATCAATAGGATCGGGCTGAGCTCCAGGAGTATTGTTCAGTCTTATTATTTCTTTTACTACTGCAACAATGTCTTCAGTGGATAAAAGCCTATCCTCAATCTCAATTTTCTCTTTTGATTTCAACTCTGGAAGTCTTTGCCACGTTTTCCACCTTCCAACTTTTGAGAGATCGTATCTTTCAAAATTAAAAAACATATTCTTGAAAAGCTCTCCTGCTGATTCTGGAGTAACCATTTCCCCGGGCCTAATCCTTTTATAAACTTCAACCCATGCATCTTCTTGACTATTGGCAATATCTTCGGAAAGAGTAGCATCAATATATTTAAAGTCTATATCTACTTTTTTAAAAATCTCTTTGATCTTTTTATTGTCTCCTATTCCAAAAGCTTTTAACAAGGTGGTAACCGCTACCTTTCTTTTTCTGTCAACCTTCACCCCAATGAATCCAGAAGAGTCTGTTTCAAGCTCAAGCCAAGCTCCTCTGTTTGGTATAATCTTAGCACCAAATTGATTTTCTGATCTTGATTTTTGATTTGTAAAAAATGCTCCAGGAGAACGAATTAATTGAGATATAGTCACTCTTTCCACTCCGTTAACAATAAAAGTTCCCCTTTCGGTCATAATGGGAAGATCACAAAGAAAAACCTCTTGCTCCCTAACTTCTTTCGTCCTAAGATTAACAAGTTTTGTATTAACTCTTAGGGATCCCTCGTAAGAATCATCATTCTCTTTTGCTTCTATATCCGTTTTATACTTTGGTGATTCCAGTTTATAGTTTAAAAAATGCAGCTCAAGCTCTTTTTTAGTATAGTCTCTTATCGGAGAAATTTCAGAAAAAAGTTCTTTTAAGTCATTCTCCCAAAAATTTTTCCAAGTGTCAGATTGAATCTTCAGAAGATAAGGCGTAGGTAGCTGAATTTTTGATTTGCCAAAATTTTTAAGCTTTAATTCCATAAACAAAAAAATACCTTAAAACTCTTTTTTCTTTAAGGCCTATAATTTTATTAAATTTTAAGTAAAGAAAACCACAACAATATTTTTTGAAATGATTGAAGCCAATACACAAATAAAATCTTACCCTTTATGGGAAGAATTGTCAAGCATTTGGAAGCCAGTAGCAACTATCATTATTTTTACCTCTCCTTTCTTTAGTTTTTTGTCTTTTACTGCTCCGAAAATAATTTTGGCCTGAGGGTCAATATTCCTGGTAATAATTTTCGCTGCCTGGTCGATTTCAGCTAAAGTTAAATCATCTCCTCCAAAAATGTTAAATAGGACGCCCTTAGCTCCCTGAATTGAAAAACTTGCTAAAGGAGAATTAATAGCCTGGTTTACTGCCTGCTCTATTCTTTTCTCTCCCCTTCCTTTCCCTTGTCCGAAAAGAGCTTGCCCAGAATCTGCCATAATTGATTTCACGTCAGCAAAGTCAACATTAACAATTCCCGGAACTAAAATTAAATCAGAAATACCCTGGACGGCCTGCCTTAAAATATCATCAGCCATCCAGAAAGCAGAAAGTAAAGTGGTGTTTTGATCAATCAAAGATAGAATTTTGTCGTTTGGTATCACAACCAAAGTATCCACTTTATTCCTTATCTCTTTTAATGCTTTCTGAGCTATTTTCTGGCGAGGAGCTCCTTCAAAACTAAATGGGGTAGTTGTCAAGGCAATTGTCAAAATCCCCAATGATTTAGCAATCTCTGAAATGACAGGAATTGCTCCGCTTCCCGTCCCTCCCCCAAGACCACAAGTGATAAAAACCATATCAGCTCCTTTTATTGTTTCTAAAAGTTCTTCCCTTTGTTCTTGAGCAGCTTTTCTTCCTATCTCCGGATTCATCCCAGAGCCCAATCCCTTTGTAATATTTTTACCTATTTGTATTTTTATATCAGTTTTTGCTTTTCTGAGATCTTGGAGATCCGTATTGACAGCAATTAAATCCACACCCTGAATTTTATACGAAGCCATTCTAGAAACAGCGTTAGACCCAGACCCACCTACTCCAATTACTTTTATCTTAGTCATAAAATTAAGGTATAAATACCCTGAATATGTTAAATATGTTTCTTATCCCTTTTAATGTTTTCTTCCTGTTTATTAAAGGTTCCCCTCCCTCTCTTCCAGCTAGAACCAAACCCCAAGCAGTACAAAAACTGGGATCTTTTTTTAAGCTTTCTTCTATTTCAGAATTGTTGCCATTATTTAGAATGGGAAAACCCATGCGACATGGAAGTTTTAGCTCATTTTTGCAAAAATCAACAATATTAGGAAGTTGAGATCCTCCTCCGGTAATAACTACGCCAGCCGGCAAAAATCCCGAGCTAAACCCTTTAATCTCTTTTTGGGCTTGTTTAAATATTTCAGAAACGCGAGATTCAATAATTTTAGTCAATAACTTGGAAGAAAAAGTCAAAGGAATGGAGGGAAGATTAATTTTCTTATTTCTTCCGTTCTTTACAGATAAATCTTTAAGGCAATGCCCAAATTCTTTTTTTACCTTCTCGGCAACAGCTGTCTCAATTCTAAGACCAACGGTAATATCTCTAGTAATGTGATCTGACCCTATTGGAATTATCGCTAGATGTATCAAATCTCCTTCTTCGTAGATCGCCAAGCTTGTAGTCCCCGCCCCGATATCAAGAACTACTGTTCCTAATTCTTTCTGCTCAGAGGTTAGGCAGGCATTTGCAGAAACTATCGGATTTGATAAAACATCAACTGTTCTTATTCCCGCATCCAAAACTGTTTCTTCAAGCTTATTAAAATAAGGAATAAAAGCCCCTATGGCTAGAATTTCTACCTCCATCCTTGTTCCCTTCATATCCAATGGTTCTTTTATCCCAGAATGACCGTCTATAATATATTGTTTTGGATAAAAATCAATAAGTTTTTTATTCAAGGGAAGAGAAAATGTTTTAGCTGCCTGAATGACTCTTCTAATATCCTCTTCTGATATTCTTTGGTCTGCTCTTGAAACAACAATCGATCCTTTTGAGAGAATCGAAAAAATATGGGCTCCTCCAATATTCACGCAGATTTCTTCAACCTTTTTTCCTGTCTCGCTCTGCACTTTCTCTAGAGCTATGCATATATTTTTGGAAACTTTAGCTGGATCAACTATCACCCCCCTCCTCATTCCAGAATTAGGCACCTGAACTTTACTCAAAATCTTAAGAGACCTATCAGGTTTTTCGACAACAGATAAAACTTTAATTGAACCTGTTCCAATATCCAATCCTGTTATAATTTTAGGATTCATAAAATTTTTAAAATATAATAATCTTCCTTTCTCTCCATCTTTTTTTTCTCTTTTTCTCCTTTCTCATGATCGTAACCAAACAGATGGAGAACTCCATGAATTAACACTCTAACAAGTTCTTTTTTAAATGTTGATTTATATTTTTTTGCATTTTCCCTAATTATGCTCGGACATATTGCGATTTCCTTAACCTTAGAATCACTTCCTTCTTTAAACCCTTTCGCTTTTCCAAAAGACAAAACATCAGTTGCCGTATTTCTCTTCCTATATTTTTTGTTCAGTTCTCTTATCTCTTCCCGTCCTATAAAAGCAATTGATAAATTAATCTCTTTTTTCTCTCCCTTAAAGATAACTTGCACTGCCCTTTTAAAAAATCTCTTGTCAATTAACGTATTAGTCAAGTTGTTTATTTCTATCATTGCTCCTGCTTTTTGGAAATTAATATTTGCTTAACTATATCGCTTACTCTTGACCCGCCAGCTCTGCCTTTAATTTTTGGCATTAGTTCTGCCATTACTTTGCCGATATCCTTTATTTCAGAAACTCCTGTCTTGCCAACGGATTCCTTCGCAAGCTTTTTAATATCTTCGTCAAGAAGTTGCTCTGGCAGATATTTCTCTAAAAACTTTTGCTCTTCTTTCTCTTTTTCTGCCATTTCTGTTCTTTCTCCTTTTTCAAACCACGAAATAGCTTCTTTCCTTTTTTTAATCTCGGACTGAATAATTTTAATTACCTCATCATCGCTTAGCTGGCTCTGAATTAAAAGATCCTGTTCTTTTAATTCTGGCTTTTCTTTGCTTATATTATATCTTTTTTCTTTTTCCTTGTTTAGAATAGAAGCTGAAAGCAAGCGCAGAACCATTAATTCCTTTTCTTTCTTATTTCTTGCAGATTTCTTAAGGCTTTCTTGAATTTTCTCTTTTAGGTTCATTTATTTCTTGGCGTATTCCTTCTTTAATTCCTCTCTTCTTAAAGCTGCTCTTTTTCTCATTTGTTTTGATTTCGTCTCTTTTCTAAATCTGTTCCCTCTGACTCTAAACAAAATACCGCTTCTCTTCATTTTTTTTGAGAACCTTCGAACTAAAGCTGAAGAAATTTCCCTTTCTTCTTTTTTTACCTCTAAAACCATATTATTTTATTTTTAATTCTTTTATTTATCATTATTCCATTTTCCCAATAAATGCAAATGAAGATGTTTAATTATTTGCCCTCCGTCTTTTCCAACATTCAAAATCAATCTGTATCCTTTTCCGTTTTTACTGGAAACTCCTTGCTCTTTCGCTATCTTCTTGGCGGTTAAAAACAATTCTCCAATCAATTCTTTTTCTTTATCTTCTAAAGAGTCAACTGAAGAAATATGTTTTTTGGGAACAATTAAGATGTGAAGAGGAGCTTTTGGATTAATGTCATTGAAGGCTACAAAATTCTGGTCTTCGTAAAGAATATCGGCAGGAACCTCTTTATTGATAATTTTACAGAAAAGGCAATCTGTGTTTTTTAATTCTTTTTTATCCATTCTATAACTTTTTCAATATTCATTGCTTTTTGTTTTCCTGTTTTCATATCTCTTACTATTATTGTGCCGTCCAGTGTCTCTTTTTGGCCTATAATAAGGCAATATTTCACTCCCAATCTATCTGCTCTTCCAAGCTGGGTTTTTAAAGAATCCTTGCTAAAACTTTCTGAAATCGGAATCTTGGCTTCTCTAAACTGTTCAGCCACAACAAGGCTCTTTTTTTTAGCCAGATCCCCTAATTGGGCCAAGAAAACATGCGGGCTATTTCTTTTTGCTGTCCACTTTATTGATCTCTCTTTTGCTTCTTGAATTATTCTTTCTACCCCTCCTGATCCCCCGCAGGCAGGAGAATCTTTGCCACCTAAAGATTTTATAAGATCATCATATCTTCCTCCCCCCACCAGGGTAAGCACTTTAGATTTTTGTTCTTTATCCAGGGGCTCAGAAAAAATTTCAAAAACAGTTTTAGTGTAATAGTCAAGTCCCCTTACTAAATATGGATTTAAGCTATATGGAAGTTCAAGTTCATCCAAGAACTCTAAAACATGTTTAAAGTGCTCTTTGCATTCATCGCAAAGATGATCAATCATCTGCGGAGCATGTGATATTATTCTTTGGCACTTCTCTTCTTTGCAATCTAAAACCCTTAAAGGGTTTTCTCTTAATCTTCTTCTGCAATTCGAACAAAGAGAAGCTTCTCTTGATCTAAGGTAACTTATGAGAAGTTTTCTATAATAAGAGCGGCAGTGGCGGCATCCAATTGAGTTTACCTCAATTATTAAATTTTTAAATTTTAATTCCTTTAAAATATTATAGAAAACCTGAATAATTTGAGCGTCAATTATCGGTGAACTTTCTCCAAAAACCTCAAATCCAAACTGCCAGAACTGGCGGAAACGCCCTGTCTGCGGCCTTTCATAGCGGAAAAAGGGTCCAAAATACCAAAGCTTTAAGGGCTGGGGAAGATTAAACATATTATGTTGAATATATGCCCTTGCCACAGAAGCAGTTCCCTCGGGTCTTAAAGCAAGTAGGTCTCCTCCTTTTGTTCTGAGAACATACATTTGCTTTTCAGCAATATCAGTGGAAAACCCAATTCCCTTTGAGAAAAGCTCTGCTTCTTCCACTATTGGAGTATCAATTTTCTCAAACCTGTAAAAATTAGCAACATTTTCGCATATTCCTTGTATTTTTTGGAAATACTGCTGATCTTCAGGAAGAATATCATGCATTCCGCTGGGACTTTGAAATTTTAGCTTTCTCATAATATTAATAATTTGGCGTTTCAACTCTAGTTATGGAGTCGCTGGGCCAAAGCCTTAAAAAAACTTTCCCGATTATATCTTCTTCTGGAAGGGGGCCCCATCGCCTTGAATCGTATGAAGCATATCTATTATCCCCCATCACAAAATATTGAGTATCACTCAAAAAAAGATGAATATCTCCCGAAGTTTCAACTGAACAAGAAAGATAGTCATCTTCATCTAAAATTTGAGTTTCCCCATTTTTTGAAACTAAAATCTTTCCGTTCTCTATTAATACCTCTTCTCCAGGAAGAGCAATTATTCTTTTAATAAAACGCTGGGAAGGAGAAAATGGCGGACTAAAAACTATCACATCTCCCCTTTGTGGATCATTAAGACGATAAGATATTTCATCAACAATCAGATAATTATTGTTCTGAAAATTCGGCTCCATGCTCTGGCCTTTGACCAAAAAGGGCTGAAAAAGGAAATATCTTATCGGAATTACTATTAAAGAGGCGAGAATAACAATTTTTGCGACCTCCCAAGAAAAAGAAATTAGTTTTTTCATAGCTGAAATCATTATACCAAATTTTTGGGATTTTGCAAGAAAATGGTATAATTTAAAAATGATTGCAGTTATCGGCCTGGGCAATCCAGGAAACAAATATAAAAGGACAAGACACAATCTAGGATTTATGGTAGTAGAGAAATTTGCAAAGGAGAACAATTTCCCGGAATTTAAGCTTTCTAAAAAAGCGAATATGTTTATCTCGGAAGACAACTTCAATCAAAAAAAAGTTCTTTTAGCGGAACCTGGAACGTTTATGAATAATTCCGGAAGTGCAGTAAAAGCGTTAAAAACAAATAATATAATAGTAGTGCACGATGATATAGATCTTCCTTTGGGTAAAATCAGAATATCCAAAAAAAGAGGAGCTGCCGGACATAAGGGTGTGGATTCAATAATCAAAAAATTAAAAACAAACGACTTCTGGAGAATAAGAATAGGGATCCGACCGGAGAAAAAACCGAAAAACGTAGAAAAATTTGTTCTTCAAAAGTTTGAAAAAGAAACAACTTTAGAAGAAGCAGTAAAAGCAATTGAATGTTTTTTAACTCTTGGACCAGAAAAGGCAATGTCAAGTTTTAATAAATCAACTATAGCAGAATAAAAAAACTATGGAGAAATATAATCCTCAAAAGATAGAAAAAAAATGGCAGGAATACTGGGAAAAGAATGATTACTATAATGCGGAAGATTTTTCAAAAAAGCCGAAATTATATCTTTTAGCTGAGTTTCCTTATCCTTCGGGAAGCGGACTTCATGTCGGGCATATTAGAGGATATTCTGCCCTAGATGTTGTTGCAAGAAAAAAAAGACTAGAGGGATTCAATGTTCTTTATCCTATCGGCTGGGATGCTTTCGGACTTCCAACAGAGAACTACGCCATTAAAACAAAAACTCATCCCAAAGAAGTAACTCAAAAGAATATTGCCAACTTTAAGAGACAAGCAAAAAACATTGGTCTCTCTTTTGATTGGAAAAGGGAAATAAACACTACCGATCCAAAATACTACAAATGGACGCAGTGGATATTCTTGCAGTTATTTAAAAAAGGCCTTGCTTATCAAGCAGAAATTCCAATAAACTGGTGCCCTCGCTGCAAGATAGGGCTGGCAAACGAAGAGGTTGTTTCTGGAAAATGCGAAAGGTGTGGAGCTCAAGTTGAAAGAAAAATTCTAAAGCAATGGATGTTAAAAATCACTGCTTATGCTGATAGATTAATAGACGACTTAGAAACAGTTGATTACCAGAAAAGAATTAAGACCCAGCAGATAAACTGGATAGGAAAAAGCATTGGGACAGAAGCTGTGTTCTCTCTTGCCAGTTTCCCAGATAAAATCAAGGTTTTTACCACAAGAATTGACACTATTTTTGGAGCAACTGCACTTGTTTTAGCTCCTGAGCATAAAGTTGTTCAAAAATTAAAAGAAAAAGTTTCAAATCCAAAAGAAGTAGAGGAATATATAGAAAGAGCAAGAAAGAAGAGCGAGTTTGAAAGAATAAAGCTTGAAAAAATAAAAACAGGAGTTGAGCTAAAAGGAATAAAAGCAATAAATCCAGCGACTAACGAAGAAATCCCAGTCTGGATAGGAGATTATGTTCTTTCTTTCTATGGAGGAGGGGCAGTAATGATGGTTCCAGCTCATGATCGCAGAGATTATGATTTTGCAAAAAAATACAAAATAGAAATCAGGGAAGTCATTCTAGGAGGAGACATTTCAAAAAAAGCTTTTGTCGATTATGGAAAATTAACCAATTCCAAAGAGTTTAATAATTTACAATCCAAAGAAGCAATGGAAAAAATCAGAGAATGGCTAGGTCTTAAAAACATTGTCCATTATAAGCTAAGAGATTGGGTTTTTTCCAGACAGCATTATTGGGGAGAGCCTATTCCAATAATTCATTGTATAAAATGCGGAGCTGTTCCTGAAGAAAATCTTCCACTTGAACTTCCATACATTAAAAACTACCAGCCAACAGATACTGGCAAATCTCCATTAGCAGAACTTTCTGAATGGGTAAATGTAAAATGTCCAAAATGCAATGGTCCTGCCAAAAGAGAAACAGACACTATGCCCAATTGGGCAGGATCAAATTGGTATTTTATGCGTTATATAGATCCAAACAACAATAAGTGCCTAGCTGACCAAAAGAAGCTAAAGTATTGGATGCCTGTTGATTGGTATAATGGAGGAATGGAACATACAACTCTACATCTTTTATATTCCAGGTTCATATATAAGTTCCTTTACGATATCAAAGTCTCTCCACAGCCAGAACCGTACAAGAAAAGAACTTCTCACGGAGTTGTTCTCGCTCAAGATAAAAGAAAAATGTCAAAATCATTCGGCAACGTAATAAATCCAGATGACATTATAAAAGAATACGGAGCAGATACTTTAAGGGTTTATGAAATGTTCATGGGTCCCTTTGACCAAGCAATAGCTTGGAACGACAAGGGAGTTAAGGGAGCTTTCCGATTTTTGGAAAAAATATGGAAACTTGCATTAGAAAGCAAAGAGAAGCAAAGCAGCAAGAGAGCAGTTAAAAATCTGGCCAAGCTCAACGAGAAAGTAACAAAAGACATAGAATCAGCTAAACTCAATACTTCTGTTGCCACTCTCATGAAATTCAGCAATTTCTGGACAAGCCATAAAAAAGAAATAGGCCAAGATGTAATTGAGCAATTTTTGATTATTCTCTCCCCTTTTGCCCCGCACATTGCTCAAGAACTTTGGGAAAAAATCAAAGGCAAGAGCAATCTAGAAAATCAAGAATGGCCAAAGTTCAATAAAACATTAATTAAAGAAGAAAAAATATTACTCATTATCCAGGTAAATGGAAAGATAAGAGACAAGATAGAAATAGAATCAGATCTTTCCAAAGAGAAAGCCCTAGATTTGACATTAAGACAAGAAAAGATTAAAAAATGGACAGAAGGGAAAGAGATAAAAAAAGTTATCTTTATCCCCAACAAACTAATCAATATTGTATGTGCGGAATAGTGGGATATATAGGAAATAGAAATGCTGTCCCTATTCTAATGGAGGGACTGCAAAGAGAAAGCTATAGAGGCTATGATTCTTCTGGCTTTGTTGTTTTTGACGACAATAAAGCTGTTTGTCAAAAAGCTATTGGAAAATTGGAAAACCTGGAAGCAAAAATAAGCAGCTTAGATATTAAGGGAAACATAGGGATCGGACATGTAAGATGGGCCACCCACGGAAAAGTAACAGAAGAAAATGCCCATCCACATACAGGATGCAATAAAAATATTTGGCTGGTTCATAATGGAATTATTGAAAACTATAAAGAACTAAAAAATCAATTAACCAAAGAGGGTCACAAGTTCACTTCAGAAACAGATACAGAGGTTCTTTGTCATTTGATTGAAAAATATTTCCAGGGAAATCTGGAAAATGCCGTAAGAAAGGCTCTTAAGAAAGTTAGGGGAACTTACGGCATTGCCGTAATAGCTAAAGAAGATCCAGGGAAAATTGTGGCAGCTAGGCTTTCATCTCCCATAATTTTAGGCATAAACGGGAAAGAGCTTTTAGTTGCATCTGACCCGGCGGCTTTGATCACTCATACTCGCCAAATAATAACTTTGGAAGACAATGAAATTGCCGTTTTGAAATCCGACAACTTTTTTATTCTAAAAGAAAAGCCGATAGAAACTATTAAATACGAGCCAGGAAAAAGAGAGAAAGGGAAATACCCTCATTTCATGATAAAAGAAATAATGGAAGAGCCAGAAGCCATTGAGAATGCAATTAGAGGAAGATTGATAACAGAAGAAGGAAGCGTAATACTTGGAGGATTAGAAAACATACAGGAGAGAATAAGGAAAACCAATCGCTTAATTCTGATTGCTTGCGGAACAGCTTACCATGCCGCTCAAGTTGGAGAATACATGCTGGAAGAATTTGCCAATATTCCTACAGAAACCAGCACTTCTTCAGAATTCCGCTACCGTAAAACGGTAATGGATAAAAATACCACTTCAATTTTTATCTCTCAATCGGGAGAAACTGCTGACACATTGGCAGCCATAAAAGAAATTAAAAAGAAAGAAGCTTTAACTATAGGAATAACCAATGTAGTCGGGTCTTCGCAGACAAGAGAGACAGACGGAGGCATTTATACAAGATCCGGCCCAGAAATTGCCGTTGCTTCCACAAAAGCGTTTCTTGGACAGCTTTCCACTCTTGTGCTGCTCACAATATATTTCGGAAGACAAAAAGATATGTCTTTGGCAATGGGAAGAAAAATCACCAAAGAAATTACTAAGCTTCCCTTACTGGCAGAGGAAATACTGAAACAAGCGCACGAGATTGAGAAGCTGGCAAAAAAGTACAAGAAATTTAAAAACTTCTGGTTTATTGGAAGAAAATACAATTTCCCAATTGCCTTAGAGGGCGCTCTAAAATTAAAAGAAGTTTCATATTTGCATGCCGAGGGAATAGAAAGCGGAGAATTAAAACATGGACCACTTGCTTTAATCAGCAAAGAATTTCCAACAATAGCTATCTGCCCTTCGGATTCTGTTTACGAAAAGAATATCTCCAATATTGAAGAGATAAGGGCAAGAAATGGGCCGATAATCGCAATTGCCACTCAAGGAAACAAGGAGATAAAAAAGATTGCCGACGATGTAATATATATTCCAAAAACGATGGAAGCGCTTACGCCAATTCTCTCTGTAATCCCACTTCATCTTTTTGCTTATTATATGGCAGTTGCGTTAGGGAATGACGTTGATAAGCCAAAAAACTTAGCAAAAAGCGTTACAGTAGAATAATTTTATGAAAAAAAGAATCTTATTGGGAAATGAAGCAATAGTCCAAGGAGCAATGGAGTCAGGAGTCCAATTTGTCTCTACTTTTCCAGGAACCCCAGCTTCGGAAATTGGAAATACTTTCTTTAAACTGTATCAAAATAAAAAATTCAAAGGATATTTTGAATTTTCTGTCAATGAAAAAGTTGCTATGGAAGCTGGGATAGGAGCTTCTTTTTCCGGATTAAAAACACTGGTGGCAATGAAGCATTTTGGATTAAATGTATGCTCTGAATCCCTGATCCCTTTTTTATACACAGGATCAAAGGGTCCGACTGTAATAGCTGTAGCAGATGATCCTAGTTGTTGGAGTTCTGCTCAGTCAGAGCAAAATTCCAGAGGATATAGTTATCTATCTCATATTCCCACGCTTGAACCCTCTGACCCCCAAGAATGCAAGGATTTTACAAAACTTGCGTTCAATCTTTCTGAAAAATTCAAAATACCTATCATGGTTAGAATAACAACCAGAGTTTCTCATCAGAAAATGCCAGTAGAGATACAAGCTATTCCAGGGATAAAAGCGATAGGAACATTTGCAAGAGATATAAAAAGGTTTGTAACTATGCCTCCAAGAGTTTTAGAAATGAAAAAGGAGCTTTTGGAAAAAATAGAAAAAATTAGTAAAATTGCTGACAAATCAAAGATAAATCACATATCAGGACCTAAAAAGAAAACTGTTATTATCGCCTCTGGTGTCTCATACCTCTACGTAATGGAAGCTATGAAAGAACTGAAAGTTAATTTGCCTATATTGAAAATTGGCTTTTTCTATCCATTGCCAAAAGAAAAAATAAAAAGATTTATCAAAAATGCTAAAAAGATTTTAATTGTTGAAGAGCTAGAGCCATACATAGAAAAAGAAATAAGAGAAATAAATACAAAAGCTCAAATATTTGGGAAAAACTTGCTTCCGGAAACAGGAGAATTCAATCCAGAAATATTAATTCGAGCTATAGCCCAAATTACCAACAAAAAATTTAAACTGAAAGAAGTTAAGGTAAATGTTCCGAAAAGATTTCCTCAACTCTGTCCTGGCTGCCCTTATTGGCTTATTTTTGGAGCAGTGAAGAAAGCCCTTCCACTAAAAACAACTATTTTTGGGGGAGACATAGGCTGTTATATGCTGGCAGGCTTTCCTCCCCACAGCATTCAGGATTATCTTTTCTGCATGGGATCTTCAATCGGCATAGCCCACGGCATTAAAAAAACCACAAAACAGAAATTGATTGCCTTTATCGGAGACGGCACATTTTTCCACGCTGGAATTCCGGCCTTAATTAACACTGTTTTTAATAAATCAAATCCTTTGATTATTATTGCCGACAATCGAACTACAGCAATGACTGGGCATCAGCCAAATCCAGGCGCTCCCTTAGTTCCCGATGGGATTAAAATTGAAAATATAGTAAAAGCATGCGGAGTAAAGAATTTAAAAATAATTGATCCAATAAATCAAAAAGAGCTTATTAAAACTATTAAAGATTTTTCTGGCAAAAAAGAGGTTTCTGTAATTATTGCCAGACGCCCTTGCATTTTTGTTGCAAAAAAATAAATATGAATAAAAATTTTAACATTGTTATAACGGGAACCGGAGGACAAGGATTGATTACTCTTTTGAAAATTATTTCAGAAGCTATTTTATTGGAAGGATATGACATTAAAACCTCAGAGCTTCATGGATTATCTCAAAGAGGAGGATCAGTGGAAGTTCATATTAGATTTGGTAAAAAAATATATTCCCCGCTAGTCGCAAAAAATAAAGCTGATCTAATCATTGGATTGGAAATGCAGGAAATATTAAGAGCTATTAATTTCGCTAACCAAAAAACTGTCTTTCTAATAAACCAGCATATAATCCCGATTCCATTAGAAAGGTCTGTTCCACAAAAGCAGATTATAAAGAAGCTTAAGTTGCAAAGCAAGAATATATTATTAATACCTGCTTCTCAAATATGCCAGCAAGAATTTGGGAAAAGCGTAACTGCTGGAATATATCTTCTATCTTTTGCTTCTTTTAGAGGAATTATTCCCTTAAAACCGCAATCTATATTATTGGCAATAAAACACATCGTTTTAAAAAAATATTTAGAGCAGAATAAAAAAACCTTTGAATTAGCAAAAGAAAATGAAAAAAAGAAATAGAAAAGATATTGTTTGTCTGGGCGGAGGAAATGCTATGCCAAAAACAGTTTTACAGGGTCTCAAGAAATATCCAGTAAGATTATCGGCTATTTGTGCAATGCTTGATTCCGGTGGATCAGCTGGAAGACTAAGAAAAGACTATAATATTTCATCTCCTGGAGACATTAGAAGGTCTCTTCTCGCTCTCTCCGAGGCCTCCCCCATTCTTAACAATCTCTTCAATTATCGTTTCCAAGCAGGGGAGTTAAAGGGCCATAACTTTGCCAATCTTTTAATTGCTGCCATGGAATTAAGTTCAAATAATTATGAGAAAACACTAAAAGAGATAAAAAAGCTTTTAAGCATTAAACATCAAGTTTTTCCAGCTACTTTGGATAAAGCCAATCTATATGCTGTTTTAGAAAACAACAAAATAATTAAAGGAGAAGCTAATATTGATGTTCCAAAGCATAATGGAAATTTAAAAATCAAAAGAGTTTTTTTAAAACCGGCAGTAAAAGCTTATAAGAAAGCAGTAAAAGCAATAGAGAAAGCTGACCTTGTCGTAGTTGGACCTGGAGATTTATATTCTTCGATTGCCCAGATTCTTCTCACAAAAGGCATTCCTCAAGCTATGCAGAAAAGCAAAGGCAAGATTGTTTACATCTGCAACCTAATGACAAAATTTGGAGAGACCAACAATTTTTCTGTTTTAGACTTTACCAGCGAAATAGAAAAGTTAATAGGAAGAAAGTTAGATTATGTAATTTATAACAAAGGAATATCTTTTGAAGCAAAACACAAAAAAAGACATCCGGAGCTTATTAGTCTTGTAAAAATAAATAAAAACCTTGACAAGCAAAAGTTTATCGGAAAAAATCTTTTCAAAAAAGGATCTATTGAGCATGATCCTGAAAAAATAGCAAAAATTCTTTTAAACATATGCAAAGCGTAATTTTGGCTGCCGGTGAATCTTCCAGATTCTGGCCCTTAACCCAAAAACACAAAAGCCTTTTTAAAATAATGGGCAGGCCTATTATCTGGTACACCTTAAAAGGATTAAAAGAAAGCGGCATAAAGAATGCAATTATTATTCAGGGCCCTAAAAAAGACATCGAGAAAGAGCTGGAAAATATTTCAGGAATAAAAACAACTTTTATCACTCAACAAAAACCAAAAGGAATGGGGAACGCTTTATGGCAAGCAAAAAGTCTTTTAAGGGAAAGGTTTGTAGTTCTTAATGCTTCAAGAGTAAATTGCAAGGAAATAATTCGGAATATTGGACGCAACAAAGCAGTTCTTTTTGGGCAAAAAACAAAAAATCCAGAACTTTTTGGAATGGCAAAATTAGAAAAAGACAGAATCCTAAAAATTATTGAAAAGCCGAATAAGAAAAAAGCTCCATCTGATATAAGAATTTTGGGAGCTTATCTTTTAGAGCCAAGCTTTTTTGAAAGTTATGCTAAAGTAAAAAAAGGAGTGTATGATTTTGAATCTGCTTTATCTGAATACGTAAGAAAAAAACATGTAAGAATAATAATCTTAAAGGGAGAAAACATTTCTTTAAAATATCCCTGGCATTTATTTGGAGTTGAAAGATATTTAATAGACAAATTTTTAAAAAGAAAAATTTCAAAAAGTGCTGTTATCTCAAAAAGGGCAGTAGTCAATGGAAATGTTTTTATAGGAAACAATACTCGGATTCTGGAAAACGCAACAATCAACGGCCCTTGCTATATAGGAGACAACTGTCTTATTGGAAACAACGCTTTAGTTAGAGAATATACTAATCTAGAAAACAATACCATAATTGGAGCTAACGCCGAAATAACAAGATCTATCTTTCAGGAAAATATTCATGTCCATTCTGGTTTTTTTGGCGATTCTATTTTTGGAAAAGATTGCCGAATAGGAGCAGGATTCATTACTGCCAATAGAAGAACAGACCGAAAAACTGTAAAAACCGTTGTAGAAGGCAAAAAAATTGATACTGAATTAGATTTTCTTGGAGGCATTTTCGGAAACAGCGTCAGCACGGGAATACAATGCGGAATTATGCCAGGAGTCATGGTAAAAAGTAATGCTAAAATATGGCCCGGAACTCAAATATTTAAAAATACTAATGGCTAAAGTTCTTGTTTTGTTTTCCGGAGGCCTGGACTCTATTTTAGCAGCACAGCTTTTAAAAGAGCAAAAATTGGAAGTTGAAGCTCTTTGTTTTAAAAGCTGTTTTTTTGATGAAAAAAATGCAAAATTAGCTGCCAAAAATATTGGTATCCCTTTAAAAGTTATTGATTTTTCAAAAAAGCATTTAGAAATTGTAAAATCTCCAAAATACGGATATGGGAAAAATATGAATCCGTGTATTGACTGCCATATTTTAATGCTAAAAGAAGCAAAGAAAATAATGAAGTCGTTTATTGCCACGGGAGAAGTTTTAGGAGAAAGACCAATGAGTCAGAATAAAAACTCTCTTAAAAAAATTGAGAAAGAATCATCCTTAACGGGATACCTCTTAAGGCCTCTTTCTGCCAAGCTCCTTGATCCAACAATCCCGGAAAAAAACGGCGTGGTAAAAAGGGAAAAATTGCTTGATATTTCGGGCCGTTCAAGAAAAAGGCAGATTGCTCTCGCAAAAAAATTCAATCTAAAAAAATATCCTTCCCCTTCGGGAGGATGCCTCTTAACTGATCCTGAGTTCTCAAAAAAATTGAAAGAGCTCTCTAGTGTGTTTTCAAAATATCGAGAAAACGACATTGAGCTCTTGAAAGTAGGAAGGCACTTTTGGAAAGGCAAGTCAAAAATTGTCATCGGCAGGAATAAAGAGGAGAACAAAAGGATAAAAAAAATTGCCAGAGAAGGAGATACTTTAGTTGAGATAAAAAATTACTCCGGCCCCTTAACTTTAATTAGGCCTTACGGAAAAGGAAAATACATCAATCAGGCTAAGGAATTAACACAATATTATTCGACAAAAGCCAGAGGGGAAAAAGATGTAAAGTTTAAATCCTGGGAAATAGGGGCTTGCTCTTTTTAGGATTAAACTCTTGCTTCTTCCCTTCTGACGTTTCTCCGATCTGAGTAAAAATCTTTCTTGAAGTATCTGGTAAAAAGGGTCTGAGCATCAAAGCAATCTCCGACAAAGAAGACAATAAACTGCAAATTGCCGGCTTTTGGTTTTTTGACTTTTCCCACGGCCTTTCCTTCTCAATGTAGCGATCGCATTCTCCAATCAGCTCCCACACAGAAGCTAGAGCTTCGTTAAATTTAAATCCTTCTAAAGCTTTTTTATATTTTTTCCAGGCAATACTGCTGTTAATTTTATTTTTTCCAGTCTTAAAGTTTTGCCCTTCTGCCATTGTTGTAATTCTTGAAATTAAATTCCCCAACCCTCTTGCCAGATCCGCATTATATCTCTCTTCAAACTTCTTGTAGCTAAAATCACCGTCTTCTGTCGAAGAAATTTCTCTAAGCAAATAGTATCTTAAGGAATCTGTTCCGTATTTTTCAACCAGCTCAAACGGACTTACAATATTTCCAATACTTTTTGACATTTTCTTTTTGTTGGCAGTGATAAAGCCGTGGATAAAAATCTTCTTTGGTAGCGGAATCTTTAAGGAAAGAAGCATTCCGGGCCAGATCAGACAATGGAATTTCTGAATATCTTTTCCAATACACTGAACGTCTGCCGGCCAATATTTTTTAAACTTGCTCGTTCCTTCAGAATAACCGATAGCTGAAATATAGTTCGTTAAAGCGTCTGCCCAGCAATAAATCACCTGGCTTTCATCGCCGGGAACAGGTATCCCCCACTTTAAAGTCTTTTTGGGCCTTGAAAAGCTTACGTCTTTCAATCCCTGCTTTATAAAATTAAGCATTTCTTTCCTGCGGTTTTTAGGAATAATTTCAACCTTATTTTCTTGAAGCGCTTTTTTAATCTCTTTTGAATATTTTGAAAGGCGAAAAAACCAATTTTCTTCTTGAACTTTTTCTGCTTTTAAATTATGAATGGAGCACTTTCCATTTTTTAAATCTTTTTTCGAAACAAATGATTCGCATCCAGAACAATAAAATCCTTTGTACTTTCTTTTATAAATATCTTTATTTCTTTTCAGCTCGTCCCATACTTTTTTTACAGCTGGCCAATGACGTTTCTTGTCTGTTGTCCGGATAAAATCATCATTTGAAAGATTTAAAAGCTTTTTTAGCTTCTTGTATTCATTAGAAATTTCATTGCAAAACTTTTTCGGCGTTTTTCTTGTTTTTTTTGCAGCTTTCTCAATCTTTATTCCATGCTCGTCAGTTCCTGTTAAAAAAAAGACGTCTTCCCCCAAAAGCCGATGGTATCTAGCGACAACATCGGCTTGAATTATTTCCAAAGCAAATCCCAAATGAGGCGGCGCATTGGTATAAGCAATACTGGTTGTGATATAAAAAACTTTTTTCATGCTTCCACTCCCTTCTTCTTTTTAAGAAAATCTTTCAGAAATTCATATACAAGCCCGAATAAGGGAATGGCCAAAATCGCTCCTAAGATTCCCCATAATCTTCCTCCCACCATTAAGGCTACGATCACTAAAACCGCCGGTAATCCTATAAATTTTTTAGTTAGAATGGGAGTTAAAATATTTCCTTCTATCTGCTGAATCAAAATAAAAATGGCTAGAATAAATAAAGTTTTTATCCAGCTTTCTAGGGCGCAGAAAATTATAATAATTGCTCCAGTAATAATCGGCCCGATTATTGGGATAATATTCAAAATACCAGCCAGCAGTCCAAAAGAGACAGCATATTTTATATTTAGAATATAACAGGCAATAAAGGTACAAAAACCGATAAAAAGACAAAGCAACATTCTTGTCCCAAACCAGCGGGAAATCTTAATTTGACATTTCTCCCATAGTTCCAATATATATCCTTCATATTTTTTAGGAGACAAAAGTCCAACTATTTTCTCTATTCCTTTTTCCTCAATGGAGAGAAAAATAGCAAGCGTGAAAATAATAGAGGCAGAGAAAATTCCTCCAAAAATTGCAAAAATTGCAGTAAAAATATTAGTAGAAGCATTAACTAACCACTCTTCTGTGGCACTGGTAAAGGTCTCAAAATTTTCAAATGCTGTCATTCCCAATCCTCTTAAAGCCGGAGCAATTTTCTCAAAATACTCTGGAAAAAGCTGGCCAAATTGCTGTATTTCCTTAATGAAAGAAGGAGAAATTAAATAAATTATCCATCCAAATAGACCAAAAATGCTTACGTAAACCAAAATAGTAGATAATATTCTTGGAATCTTTCTTTTCTGCAAAAAATTAATGGCTGGATCAAATAAAACCGAAATAATTATAGCAAAAATAAGCCAACTTAGGATATCTCTGATTAGGTAAATAAAATAAAAGCAGAAAGACGCAATTCCAATTTTTAGAATAGTATTCCAGGACATATCTAATAAAGATTTTTTTTCTTCCATTTATATTTTAAGTATTCTCTTAAAAGAATCTTTTTCTTTAAAGGGCCCTATCAAGGCAAGGTTTAATTTTCTTAACTTAAAAATATCTTTAGAAACTCTTAAAATGTCATTAGCGGAAACCTTATCAATTTTTTTAAAAATCTCGTCTGGGGTTAATATTTTCTTTTCCATTAATTCCTGACTTCCATAGTAAGAAGCTAAAGCGTCTGAAGATTCTAATCGCAGAGCCATCCTGCCTTTTATATTGTCTTTAGCTTTTTTTAACTCCAATGGAGAAACTTTTTTACCTGAAATTCTTTTATACTCTTTCAAAATGGTTAGAATTGCTTTCTCTACATTTTTATTATCTACCCCCGCCTGAGTTACCAAAAAACCTGTATCTGGATTGTTCTCAACACTTGTTTTTATATAATAGCACAATCCTAATTTTTCCCGCATCTCTATAAACATTCTCGAACTCATCATTCCCCCTAAAATGATTCCCAGTACTTCAACAGCATATTTGTCAGGATGAAAAGAATTATATCCCCTTACTCCCAAACAAAGATGAGTCTGATCAGTCTCTTTGAAACGTATGAGACATTGAGGACTATTTTGATTTTCAACTACTCTTGCTCTTCCAAATGGAGAAGAGGTAGATATTTTTGCAAAATATCTCTCCGCTAGCTTTAGAGATCGTCTTTGCTCCACTCCTCCTGCTATGCAGACTACTGTATTTAAAGCTACGTATTGCTTTTTCCAATAATCAGTCAGCTCTTTTTGGCTCATTCTTATAACATTTTCTTTGGTTCCGGCAATATTCCATCCTGCTGGTTGATTCCCGTAAAGCAATTCAGGCCAGAGAATCTGAATATAGCTCAAGGGATGGTCCGAAAGCATATTAATCTCCTGGATTATCACTCCTTTTTCTTTTTCCATTTCCCTTTTAGGTAAAACTGAATTTAAAAAGATATCTGATACCCAATCCAAAGCTAGCTCAAAATGCGAAGATTCAACTTTAGCATAATATCCTGTGTATTCTTCTGATGTAAAAGCATTGAAAACTCCCCCCACCTTATCTAGGGTTTCTGCTATGGATAATGGAGATGGCCGATTCTTTGTTCCCTTAAAAAGCATATGCTCTAAAAAATGGGAGATCCCATTTGTTTCTTTTCTTTCATATTTAGAACCAGTTCTGACTAAAATCAAAACTGTAGCTGCTAGAGCTGTTTTCTTGGGAACAGAAATGATTCTTAAACCATTTTTTAGAACAATTTTTTTAAACATTCAATTTTTTCTTTAAAAAACTTTTGAGCTCTGAAATATTTTTTCTTTCCTGCTTCATGGTATCTCTTTCTCTGATTGTTAAGGTGTTGTCTTCAAGTGTCTGAAAGTCGCAAGTAAGACACCATACTGTTCCTTCCTCGTCTTGACGACGATAACGCCTTCCTATTGATCCTGTCTGGTCGTACTGGCAGGTAAAATAAGGCTTAAGCAGATCAAATACCTCTTTTGATTTTTTTACCAGCTGGTCGTTGTTTTTTACCAACGGCAAGACAGCAATCTTTACAGGAGCAAGCTCTTTTGCTATTTTCAATAAAACTTCTTTTTCTTTTGCTGATTTAGTAGTTTTCGTTCTTCCTCCTTCTACCTCACAAAAAGCATCTAAAATAAAGGAAAGGAACAGCCTGTCAGCTCCAGCAGATGTTTCAATGACATATGGAAAAAACTTCTTTTCATTAGAATAAGTTAAATCCTGGCCAGAATACTTGGAATGATTCGAAAGATCCCAATCCCCGCGATTATGAATACCCTCAATTTCATGCCACCCAAAAGGAAAACAATACTCAATATCAACAGCTTTCTTTGCATAATGAGCTAATTCTTTTCTGGGCATTTCCTTGAATCTCAAATTGTTCTTTTTAATGCCTAATTTTAAATACCACTTCATTCTTTCTTCTTTCCAGTAGTCAAAAAACTTATCAGCTTTCTCTGGATGACAAAACCACTGCATTTCCATTTGTTCAAACTCCCTCGTTCTGTAAATAAAGTTTTTAGGATTAATCTCGTTGCGAAAAGCTTTTCCAATTTGAGCTATGCCAAAAGGAATTTTTATTCTCATTGAGTCAAGAACATTCTTAAAGTTAACATAAATCCCCTGGCATGTTTCAGCTCTTAGATAGGCTTGAGCAGCTTCATTCTCCAGAGATCCTATAAAAGTTTTCATCATTAAATTAAACTTTTTAGGTTTTGTTAATTCTCCTCCGCATCCCGGACAATTTTTATTTATCTCATCAGTTCTAAACCTTTTATGGCATTTCTTGCATTCTACCAATTCATCGGCAAATCCTGCAGACAAATGCCCTGAAGCTTGCCAGATCTTGGGATTCATTAAAATAGCAGAATCTAAACCGATTATGTTGTTATGGTATCTGGTCATTTCTTTCCACCACTCCATTTTTATATTATTCTTCATTTCTACTCCCAAGGGTCCAAAATCATAGCAAGATCCAAATCCTCCGTATATTTCAGACGATTGAAAAACAAAACCGCGTCTTTTCAGTAAAGATATAATTTTTGGCATTAAATCTTTCATTAAATATATATTAGATGATTTTTACTAAAGCGACAACAAAAATTTATTGAACTATCTCTTCTCCCTCACCTATAGATTCGTCGTCTGGCAAAGAAGTGTTTATAACAGAGGATTCAGCTTCAATGATTTGATCTGTCCATTTATCTTCTCCTTTTATCGTAGATAAACCGATTATTTGCGGAGTGTCTCCTATTTGAGAAGAACTGGGCGTAAGTTCAATCTGAAAAGAAATATTTGTGATGCTTCCTCCTGCTTCCATCTCCCCGATGCTCCAAACTATTTCTCTTGATTTAGAATCAAAAGAAAAGTTTTCTTTTGATTCTTCCGGAAAGATTTTTCCAGTAAGAATTACATTTTTAGGCAAAAGAGCTTTAACTTTTATGTTCTCTGCATTATTATAGTAATTCTTTGCCTGCCAAGTTATAGTATATGTCGTAGGTTCGCCAACTTTGGGAGGAATAGGTCCAGAGTTCCCGAAAATTTCATCTTCAAAGTATCCTTTCTGGACAATCTCCAATTTTGAATTAACTTTAGTTTCAAATTCTCTCCAAATTTGACCAAGATAGATTCTATTTTTGATCTTTGGATTTTCTTCTTTTTCAAAGTTTTGTTTTAATTTTATCCAAAATTCAATTTTCCCTTCTTCTTGAGATGGAAGTAATTGAAGATTGGGATTTCTTCTCCAATCAAAAATTATTGAATTATCTCCAAGCTCAAAATCTCCCTTATCTGCCTTTAGACTAAGCAGATCGAAAGCCTGCCCTTCCAGTTTGGCTATCAAAAATAAGTTATTAAAGTCATCTTCTCCAATATTCTTAAAGAAAATTTCATAATGAAGAGAATCTCCAGGAGAAGCCACATATATTGGATTTCCGTTAATTTGCTGAGAAATATACAAAGATGGTCTTATAATTTCTACTCCCTTGATCGCTTCTTTCAAAACAACAAATTCGCCTTGTCTCCATATTCCCAGCTTCGCTTCAAATATTTTCTCTTCTCCTATTTCTCCCATCAGCATTCCTTCAATTTCAACTCTGCCTCCATTAGCTTTGTTCAGGGGATTTTCTAAAACATCCCATTTGTTTTTTTCCATTCCCTCTGGAATAGAAGACACAAATTCAAAACCAGAAGGATATTTAATCCTTATTTCCAGATCGGAGAGAGGATAATCTGAATTGGAAAAATAGTTTATTCTAAACTGGACATTTTTAGCTGATTCCATTTTTGACGGCAAGTCAAGATCAAAGCTTAAGGGAACTTTTTCAATAATAGTGGTAAAAGTAGTAGAGCTTTCATAAAAAGCTTTTAGATTTTTCGGACGGTAGTTTAAAAAAGCCTTGGCTTCCAATAATTCTGATTCTTTACCAAACAATCTTGCCTTAAAAGAAATTGTTTTTTCTTCTCCCGGATAAATAGCATCTCCGATGTCTAAAATCTTTCTGAGAGATCCTCCGCCTTCTAGAAAAGAGTGACTGGGATATTCAAAAATCAACTCTGGATCTTCTAACCGAATATTTCCATTATTCTTATATTTAACAGTATACTCAACTTCTTGGCCCATAACAGCTTTCTCGCTTCCGAGTATCTCCAGCTTTAAAATATCTTTTGAGTAGATATTTTTTTCGTAATAAAAATAGCCTATTGCTCCTAAAATAACAGTTGAGATTATTAAAAAAAAGTAGAATTTTCTCTTCATCTTTTTTAGTATAGCAAAATTATTCTCCCATTGAAAGCTCTTGAAGAAGGTAAAAATAGTAATTATCCGTCAATCTTTTTAAAGACCTTAAATGCTCTTTTCTAAGCTTTAATCTTAATAAAAGAATCCAATCTCTTTTGAGGATAATCTTCAAAATTTTTATTGTCTCAAGCTCAACATCTATTCCCTCTTGAGCTTTCTCAAAACACTTTTTACAAAGAATTCCTCCGTGGCGAGAAGAGAAATAAAAAGGAGGCAGATGTAATTTCTGTTGGCACAAAATGCAGTTATGGATAGAGGGCTTAACTCCTATAAGATTAATAAGGTTCCAAAAATAATAATAATAAATTAGTCTGCAAATATCAGCTTTCGGCTGGCAGTTGTTTAATTTTTCCAATGTTTTTTTCAATAATTCCCAAATCTTTTTATCTGGATCTTCTTCTCTCGTTAGACAATCTAAAACTTCCGCTATTTTATAAGCTGTTTTTAGTTTTATTAAAGAACCGGAAATCTTTATAAATTCATCCTTTACAGTACTGTCAGTTAAAGTTCTATATCCTTTTCCTTGGATAAATTTAATCTCACTAAAAGCAAATAGTTTTAATCCCCCTCTTAGCTTTGACTTAATCTTTCTAGCTCCTTTTGCTAAAAACTTCAATTTCCCAAACTCTTTTGTATAAATAGTAAAAATCCGGTCTGCTTCCCTAAAGTCTTTTTCCCTAAGGATAAAACCGGAAGATTGATAGTGAATAAACATTTTATATTCCTCCTATCTTTTTCAAATACCTGATTTGTCTGTCTACTCTTATCTTTTCCTTTTCTGTCTTAGCTAGATACTTTTCATGGCCCAGGCCTTGGATGCATTTTCCCAATTCTTTTTTGGAAATATATCCTCTATACCTGTTTTCGGGAAACAGCTCCTTTTCAATTTTTACCCTATCTTCCTTAGAATAGATTCCTCCCCCAGGGACGGAAGAAGAAGATTTTCTTAATGATTCACGGAACTCGCTTCTAGAAATTTGCTGTTTTTTTTCAAATAAAGACATATGATTTAAAAACTCCGCAGAGCTTAATAATAAATAAAGTAATGTATTGAAAACGTTTAATCCAAATCATTATTTTATTCTACACTTTTTTTATCGCAAGCCAAAATTTTTCTTGTTCAACTTGAAACTCCTGCTCAACATTAAAAACTCCCTTTAGTTTTCCTCCAGCGATTAATTCTTTTATTTTTGCTTCCATTAGTATAATCTTCGTATTCCTTGCTAAAATATTATTTATGTTTTGGGAACCGCTATATCTAACTATGATTTTATCCTTTGGTTTCAGTCCTGCTCTTTTTCTCATTTCTTGAATGCGCCGCATGATTTCTCTGATAATTCCCTCTTCTCTCAAAGAAGCAGTAATTTTAGTATCAAGTTTTACTTCTTTTTTAATCTTACTATCGCATATTATCTCTTTTACATTAATTTCCTCTTTTATTAAATGCAGTATCTCTTTGCTAAGGATTGTTTTAATTTCCGCTTTCTGCAACGGCTGGCGGATTTTAATTCCCAATCTTGCTCTCTCCCTTAGGGCGGCAGTGGTGATCTTCCTTGCCTTTTTCATTTCTTGATGCAGGTTTTCCTTAATTTTCTTTTGATCTGACTTCGGCCATCCAGCCAAGTGAACAGAAGTGTTCTTCTCCCCTGTCGTCCGGCGATAAAGCTCATCGCTTAAAAAGGGAATAAAGGGAGCTGTTAATCTGCTTAAAATCAAAAAGACATATTCCATAGTAACCAGTACTTCTTGAGAGTTCTTAAAATCTGATGAGCGGAATCTTTTTCTTGACCTTCTAATGTACCAAAGAGAAAAATCTTCAATAACAAAAGATTCAATTGCTCGAGCGGCTCCGATAATATCATATTTGTCCATTTTCTCGGTGGCACATTTAATTAGAGTGTTCAATTCTGAGACAATCCATTTATCAAGTATATTCTTGCTTGATTCCAAAGAATGTTTTTTAGAACCGTAAAGTTCAAAGAAACTGAAACAGTTTCCTAGAGTCATAATAAATTTTCTTAAAGTCTGCTTGACCTCTTCTTCGGAAAAGAGTTTAGCGTCTCCGGGTTGATTAATGGTGTAAAAATACCAACGGACAGCATCTGCTCCATATTTTTCAATGACAAGGCTTGGATCAATTATATTGCCTTTTGATTTTGACATTTTCTCTCCATTCTTATCTAAAACAAGTCCGAGAGAAACAACATTTTTATATGAAGGTCCAAAATCAATTAAGGTTGAAATTGCCAAAAGAGTGTAAAACCATCCTCTGGTTTGATCAATAGCTTCTGAAATAAAATCTGCCGGGAACTGTTCTCTTTTATCAATCTTTCCTTTGTTCTCGAAAGGGTAATGATATTGAGCAAAGGGCATTGATCCTGAATCAAACCAGCAGTCAATGACCTCTGGAACTCTTTTCATAATTTCTCCGCATTCCGGACACCCGATGTTTATCTCATCAATATACGGACGATGGAAATCAATCTCCATTTCTTCATTATAAGGAACATTTCTAAGCTTTATCTTTTTGAATTCTCCCACATTAAGTCTTTCTTTCCTGCGAAACTCAAAAAACTTTTTATTCGGAATCCCCTCTGCTGTTGCTTCCATCAAAGAAAGAACTGCTTCGTGGCTGACAATTAAAATATTTTTATTTGCATAATTTCGATTAATCTCTTTCAAAAAATCGTATGTTCTTTTCTTGACATCACTGTAGCTCTCTCCCTTCAAAACCTTCTTTTTAAAACGCATCTCCAGGCTTTCTCCTAAATAATCATGAACTAGCTTCGGTGCTTTTCCATTAAAAATGCCCACATCAAACTCCCTTAGTCTTTTATCAAAGAATAAAAGGGCTCCTGTTTTTTTTGCCACAATTTGGGCAGTTTCTTTTGTTCTTAGAAGATCAGAAGCAAATATGATATCTATTTTTTTAGCATTAAGCTCTTTGGCTGATTTCTTAATTTGCTCTCTCCCCTTTTTAGTCAAAGGACAATGAATTTTTTCAGGAAAGCAGACTGCTATATTCTTTATCTGCCTTAGAGATTCGCCGTGTCTTAAAAGATAATAATTATTATTGCCAAATTTTTCTAAGAATAAATCTTTTTTTGATCCGATTACTTTTTGAAATCCGCATTTTTGACATTCCCAAATCGGTAAGGGAGTTCCCCAATATCTTTCCCTGGAAAGAGCCCAATCTTTAACTTCTTTGAGCCATTCCCCGAATCTTCCATTCTTTAAATGCTTGGGAATCCAATTTATCGTCTGATTATTTTTAATCAGATCTTTTTTAATTTTTGTCATCTCTATAAACCAGGATTCCTTGGCATAATAGAGTAGAGGCGATTTGCATCTCCAGCAAAAAGGATAGTCATGCTCATATATTTGCTCGGCAAAAAGAAGACCCTTCTTTTTCAAGTGATTGATAATAAGGAATTCTGATTTTCTGTCTTTAACATATTTTCCACTCAAACCATTCCCAAGACCCTTAATAAAGTTCCCTTTCTGATCAACTGTGTGAAAAGTTGGAAGCTTGTATTCTTTTCCCAGATTATAGTCGTTTTCGCCATACATTACCGCCGCATGGACAATCCCCGTTCCTTCCTGGCCACTAACGAAATCTGCAGGGTAAACCTCATACGATTTCAAAGATTTTAATTTGGGAACATTAAATAAAGGACTGTATTTAAGCCCCACCAATTCAGACCCTTTCAGAACTTTCTTCTGGATTTTGGGAAAAAACTTGTTTTTTGCAAGCTCTTCAAAGCTCTCCTGTCCGACAATTAAAGAATTCCCCTTTTTCTTAGGATCGGGAATCAAAAGATAGTTAGCTTTTTGGTTTACGGCCAAAGCCACATTTCCCGGCAAAGTCCATGGAGTGGTGGTCCAGGAAAGAATAGCAGTATTTTTCCATCCGGGCGACAAAATATTGAACCTGATATAGAGAGAGTTTTCTTTTACCTTTTTATATCCCAAAGCAACTTCATGAGAAGACAGAGTAGTACCGCATCTCGGACAATGGGGAACAACTTTATATCCTCTATAAAGCAGTCCTTTCTTGTAAATCTGCTTTATGATCCACCAAACGGTTTCAATGTAGTCTGTTTCATAAGTTGTATATGGATTATCCATGTCCACCCAGTATCCCATTCTCTGGGTAACTCTTTCCCATTCTTGCTTATAAAGCCAAACTGATTTTTTGCACAATCTATTAAACTTGGCTATTCCGTACTTTTCTATGTCTTCTTTGTTTTTAAGCCCCAGTTTTTTTTCAATTTCCAATTCAACGGGCAGGCCATGGGTATCCCAGCCAGCCTTTCTCTCCACCCTAAATCCCTGCATCGTTTTATAGCGGCAGACAACATCTTTATATGCTCTTGATAAGACATGATGAATCCCGGGCTTTCCATTAGCAGTAGGAGGGCCCTCATAAAACACAAAATTGCGGGACTTTGGTCTTTCATCAACGCTTTTTTGAAAAACTTTATCCTTTTTCCAAAACTTTAGTATTCTTTTCTCTAACTCAGGAAAGTTTGTATTCATATTCAATAATATACCATTTTATTCCAATTCTATCAAAAAATGGATCGCATTATGCGATCCATTTGTAATTTTAAGTTATCTTAATATCTTCACATTTTTTCAGGAGCAGAAATCCCCATTATGTCTAAAACTTTTTTAAGCACAAGTTTGGTTGCCAGAACTAAAGACAATCTTGCCTGATTCAGATTTTCGTCTTCCGACAAAACTCTGCAATCTCGGTAAAACCGGTGGAAGCAGGAAGAAAGATCTGTGGCATATTGAGGAATTCTTTGCACCTGATAATCTTCAACAGTATCTTCAATAATATCAGGAAACATCGTTAATTTCTTTATAAGATTTAATTCTGAAGAATGATTTAATAAATCCAGATTTTTAATAGAGGGTTTTTGGTTTTTAGCTTTATTCAGAATGCTGTTAATTCTGACAAACGCATATTGGATGTAATAAACTGGATTTTTTGCTGATTGTTCTTTTGCCAAAGATAAATTAAAATTCAAATGGGTGTTTGCCCCTTTTTGAAGAAAAAAGAATCTTGTGATATCAGAGCCGACAGCGTCAAGAAGATCCGCCATGGTAATATAAGTCCCCTGCCTTTTTGACATTTTTAGTTCTTTTCCTTTCTCAAAAAGAGTGACAAACTGTAAAAAAACAAATTCAAGTTCTTCCTTGTATCCAAGAGCTTGGACTGCTGCCTTGACCCCGGGAGCATCTTCTTGATGATCGGCTCCCCAGATATTTATTACTTTATCAAATTTCTTTTTCTCAAATTTATATCTATGATATGCAATATCTCCCGCCAAATAAGTATAATATTTATTAGTCTTAACAACTACCCTGTCTCTTTTATCTCCATATTTAGAGGATTTAAACCACTTAGCTCCTTCTTTTTCGTAAATCAGCCCCTTTTTGTCTAAAACTTTTAATGCTTTCTCTATTTCCTTCCCTCTATGAAGACTGGATTCCAGAAACCATTCATCATATTTAATCTTCATTTTTCCTACGGTCTTTTTGATCATTTCGTTGAGAATTATCAAAGATGCTTGTTTCCCTGCCTTATATGGACTCTTTTCTTTAATTCTTTTATTCAATTCCTCAATGTATTCTCCTTTGTATTTTGCTTGCTCGTCTTTCAAAACTGAATGTCCAAGAGCCTCTATCTGCATACCGCAATCATTAACATAATATGATTTTTCTACCTTAAAGCCGGCTTTGTTAAAAACATTTCCAAGAACATCCCCAAATGGCCCTCCCCTTGCATTGCCAACAGTTAAAGGACCGGTAGGATTTGCTGAAATAAATTCAATCTGTACTTTTTTCCCTTCCCCAATTTTTAATTCCCCAAAATCTTTTTTTAAAATATGCTTTAGCTCTTCTTGGATGTCTTTCTTAAAAAGAAAAAAATTAATGAATCCCGGACCTGCAATTTCTACTTTTTTAAAAAGATTTTTCATTTCTTTTTTTACAGTTTTTGCTATCTGGATAGGGTCTTTGCCTGTCTTTTTTGCTATTATCATTGCGATATTCGTTGAAAAATCACCATAATCGCTTTTTAAGGAACGTTTAATTTCCAAATCAGAAGAAATTCCAGGATAAATCTTTTCTATTATTTTTTTTAATTCTTGACGCTTCATCGCCTTTATTTTATCCTAATAGAACAAGTATGTCTAATCAAAATGAAACCTTATATAATTTCAAGCCGGTAAAAGCGGGCGAGCTTTACAGATCGGGCCAGCCGAGCAAAGAATTTCTCATATATTTGAAAGAGAAATATAGAATTAAAACAATTATAAATTTAAGGACAAGAGTGGGTTGGTTTGAAAGGGAGTTTGCAGATGAAAATAATATAAATCTTTTTCAAATACCCCTTTTCTACTTTTTTATAGGTCTTAATGAAAAGAAGGCTTTATTTTTCTTAAGTCTATTTGAAAACAAAAACAATCTTCCGGTGCTAATTCATTGCAGGCAGGGCAAGGACAGAACGGGAGTAATGACAGCTTTATTCCGCCGCTTTCGCCAAAAATGGGAATGGAAAGACGTATATTCAGAAATGGAAGAAAATAAAGTCAATCTCTTTTGGAAGCTTTTCATAAGAACAAAAAAGTTATGGAGATTTTAGCTGAAAACAAAAAAGCTTTATTTAACTACTATATTATAGAAGGATTTGAAGCTGGAATAGTTTTAAACGGGCAGGAGGTGAAATCAATAAAAACAAAGAAGGCAAATTTGCTTGGATCTTATGCTGTCATAAAAGCCGGAGAAATTTTCTTGATTAATGCAAGCATTCCTCCTTTTCAGCCAAAGAATATATTTTTTGAATATAATCCTCTAAGAACAAGAAAGCTTCTTTTGAAAAAGAAAGAAATTCAGTATCTTACGGGTAAAATGCAGCAAAAAGGATTGACTTTAGTACCGTTAAAGATGTATACTAAGAAAGGAAAAATTAAGCTGGAAATCGCAATAGCAAAAGGAAAGGGAACAGCAGATAAGCGAGAAGCAATAAAAAAAAGAGATGTTGAGAATGAAATGCGAAGACAGCTTCATATGAGGGGGTGATAGGATTCGACAGGAATCATTGGCAGAAGCGGCAAGCCCAGTATTCTAAAAACTGGCTAAACTTTTAGAAAATTGATAAGTGCCAACTTATTCAAACAACCTGCTTTAGCTTACGCTTAATAGCAGCATTCTTTTTACTAATTCCTAATAGGTAAAAAAGAGTGTCATATTTTTAGGATAGATAATTATCTTTTCTCGGATAGTTATTGAAAAATTAGAAGAATAAGATTATTAGAATTTTGCCTGCTTTAAATCTAATTTTCCGAAAAAATAAAACAGGATACGCTTGTAGAGAGCTTTTAACAAGGTTTCTGGATGAGGGTTCAACTCTCTCCACCTCCACAAAAAATTGCGCAAAAGAATATTTATCAACAATAATATAAGAGCCGAGAAAGTAAGAGTAATTAACGAAAAAGGGGAACAGGTCGGAATTTTAGAGTTGCCAGCAGCGGTTAATATGGCAAAAGAAAAAAAACTTGACCTGGTTGAAATAACGGACAAGGTTAATCCTCCTATATGCAAAATGATGGATTACGGAAAATATCTGTATTCCCAAGAGAAAAAAGAATCAAAAAAGAAACCAGGCGGAGAAACAAAAGGAATAAGATTAAGCTTTAATATATCTTCCCATGACATGGGAACCAGACTATTGCAATGCGAAAAATTTTTAAAGCACGGACATAGGATAAGAATTGAAATGCGATTAAGGGGAAGAGAAAAAGCTCTTACTGGATATGCAAAAGAAAAAACAGAAAAATTTCTTGAGAGCTTAAAGAAAATAATTCCATATAAGATTGAGAGAGAGTTGAAAAGAGAATCCCGTGGACTTACAGTAATAATTTCAAAATTATGAAAACAAGAAAATCAATATCAAAAAGGTTTAAAATTACAAAAAGAGGAAAAGTCCAGAGAAAACTTATTGGCCAAAATCATCTTCGAAGCAAAAAGACAGGAAGTAAAAAAAGAAAAAGCAGAAAATGGGTAAGAGTATCGGCTTCAGAAGCAAAAAAAATAAAAAGAATAATTCATGGTTAGAGTAAAGCGCGGGCAAATTGCGCACAAAAGAAGAAAAAACATCCTAAAAGAAGCAAAGGGTTTCAGATGGGGAAGAAAATCAAAGTACAGACAAGCAAAAGAAGCGCTATATCACGCCTGGTCTTATGCTTACAGAGACAGAAAAACAAAGAAAAGAGACTTTCGCAAGCTATGGCAAATAAAAATATCAAGCGCTTGCAAGGAAAACAATATTTCATACAGTAAATTTATCGCTTTTCTCAAAAAAAGCAAGATTGAGCTTAATCGGAAAATGCTTTCTCAGCTTTTGCAAAGCTATCCAGAAATATTCCAAAAAATAATTAAAAAGGCGAGCTATAAAAAATCTCCGTGAGAACGGAGATTTTATTAAAATATTAATATTTGGGGAAAATTCCATTAAAACATCCCAAACAAAGGTTTTCATGTTTTATTGGATTTTTTTGTTCGCTTTGAGCTGAAATGATAGCATCTTCAAATCCTTCAATGGAATTAAAGTTTAAGCTTTCAAGGCCAAGCTTTTTTCTTATTTCTTCTTCTGAGTGATTAGAAGCTATAAGTTTTCCTCTTGAAGTGGCGTCAAAGGGACAGGGATATTTCATTTTCGGGGTTGCAATCCCGAGATGAACTTCTTTAGCTCCTGCCTTTTTTATCAAAAAGATTCTTGATAGAGTCTGATTACCTTCAACAATTGAGTCGTCTAGCATTAAGACTCTAGCATCCTTCACCGCCCAATCCATTATTAAAAGCTTGTCTCTTGCTCTTTTGGCTCTTTGCAGAGGAGAAAGAGGAATAAAACTTCTGCCTCCAGCTTCAATGTTGAGATCAAAAATGCTCCTATATGGGATTTTCGAAGCAAAATGAAATCCTTCAGCAACAGTATTCCCAGACATAGGAATACCTGCAATAAGATCAACGTTCGGACAGTTAGAGATAAGATTTATCCCGGCATTATACCGCGATAATCCTACTGGAATACTTTCAATAATTGATGAAGGTCTGGCCCAATATGCATATTCAAAGGAACATATTACAAGGCCTGGAGAAGGTATTTGCTCCAAACTCCGAAACCCAGTTGTTTCAATCTTAACTATTTCTCCCGGTTTAACGTCTCTAATAATTTTTAGACCGGTATGCTCTAAGGGAATAGATTCTGAAGCAACGGCGCAGCCTACTGTCCCAGCTTCAAAAAATCTTCCCAGAATCAATGGCCTAATCCCTAAAATATCTCTAGCAGCAAAAATTCCTTCCAAAGAAAGCAAAATCAAACTAAAGGGTCCCTTAATAACCTGATAAACCTTTTTTAGCCCATCCAAAATATCTTTTCCTTGGCCAATCAATCTTATTAGAATTTCTGCGTCCGTTCCCAAAAGATAAGGAAACTTTTCAAAAATTTCTGCCCTGTTTATTATCTTCCCGTCAAAGACCAAAGAGAGAGGACCTATTCCTGTTTCTTGAAGAATTACCGGCTGAGGATCTCTTTGACTTAAGCAAGTAATAGCTGTTTGTACTTCTTCCATCTTATTTTTAAACAAAGTCGTAATTTTTCCTTTCTCAGAAACAGTCTCAATCTTATCCCCTTTTAGAACAGAAATTCCTGCCCATTCATCTCCCCTGTGTTGAAGAACAGATGAGCCGCGCCTTAATTCTTCCAAGCAATTCTTGTCAAAACAGACTCCAAGCACTCCAGACATTTTCACCTCCTTTATTTATGTTTTAAAGAACAATTTTTTATCATCACCTCCTCTTCTTTAAATAACTCTATTTTCCTTTTTTGTCCAGTAGAGAATCCCCCAATTTTCTTATCTGACCCTATTACCCTATGGCATAAAATTTTTAAATTCTTGTTCTTGTTTAAAATATTCCCTACTGCTCTCCAAGCCATTGGATAACCTGCCATTTGAGCAACTTCTTTATAGCTTAAAGCTTTCCCTTTTGGTATATTCTCAACAACTTCATAAACTTTCCCCTGAAAAAAAGTTTTCTTTTATAAATTTGTCCGCTTTTTTAAGAATCATTTTTGAATTTTTAAAAGAGAGCAGTCTAATAGCTTTTTGAAAATTCAGCCATTTATATCCAATATGTTCGGCCGACAGAATAATTTTTTTGCTTTTGGCTTGGACTAAATAAAAAACAACCGTTTTTTGAATTGTTCCATTATCTTTAAAGAAATACTTAATTGTTTCTTTGAACCCGTTTATTCTTCTAATCCTTTCCAGCCCTGTTTCTTCTTTTATCTCTCTTCTTACTGTATCGAACTCTTTTTCTTTTTTCTCAATGTGGCCCTTAGAAAAACCCCAATAATTCTTTTTTGTCCGAGAATTGGAAGGATAATGCAAAAGGAGATATTTTATTTCCTTGTTCTTTATAAAAATTACAGCTCCTGCTGATTTTTTCTCTCTCATTCTATTATTCAAAGAATTCCAAAAATTTTCAAGAATCTAATAATCTCATAAAAGACGCTGATTAATTCTTGATTATTACTTTCTTGTTTCCTCGAAAATATCCTTGAAGCTAAAATGTAAACCATGATCGAACACTCCGCGAATATCTTTTCTCAAGAACAAGAGAAAAGAAGCTCCGACTAAGCCAAAAACACCAACTACAATAAAGACAGGATCAAAGCCAAACTGGGTTACTGCCCATCCTCCAACGGCTCCAAAAATACCTATTCCAAATCCAATTGAGGTAGCATCCATTCCCCACTCTGTAGATTCTCTTCCTTTATCAATGTGCCTTGTAAAAATAGCTGACCATCCAGATGAAGTCATTGCCATGCCTACAGCATAAACTGCTTGTAAAAGGTAAATATGCAATGGTAAAGAAGCAAAGACGAAGCCAAATGGAACCAAAGCAGCGATAAAAAGCCCTGTTACTAAAAACCAATAGTCATCTTTTTCTCCGGGACAGGCATCTAAAAAAATCCCAATAGGAATTCTTAAAAATGACCTTAATATCCAATAGACAGCTGCTGCCATTCCAACTATGAAAACCGAGCCTCCTTCAATCTTTTCAATAATAAAAACAGCAAAAATTGGAGTAATCAATCCCCAACTAGACCAGAAGACTAAATCGCTTACAATTAGATATTTAATAATGCGATTAATTTTAAATCCAAACATTATCTTATTTTAGGACATTACATTATGATTTCCATTATTAATCAAGCTGCCAATTTTCTTAAATAAAATACTTCCCAGTAATTTTACTCCAAGTCTAAAGAGAAAGAAGGCTCCAATCAGAGCTACAATCATTTCTGCTCCCCTTATAATCATAGTAAAGACAGGGGCGATAGAAACATTCATTCCTAAGGCATCAAAGGCAAATGCTTGGAATGCTTCATGAACACCCAAAGCGGCAGGAATAGGAATGACTAAAGATAGATATGAAAAGCTGAGAATGGAAAGGGAAGACAGAAAATTTAGCCCCTTTCCTAAGCAAAAAATCAAAAACCAGACTCTTGTAAGCATCAATCCGCACTTTAGAAACGACAGCAATATTGCTTTCCAAAAAGAGCTCTCTTTTAGCTTAAAAAACTTAAAAAACTCTTTTTCTGTTTCAAAGGGTTCTTTGTTTTTAAGCTTGGGATTAAAAAATCTCCAAAAAGTTTTAGCAATACTCTGTTTTTTAAAGGTTTTAATATAAAAAAAGGCTATTCCAACTAAAAAAAGAATGATTACTGCTCCTAAAATTATCTCCAAATATCCAGATAAAGAACTTTTTGAAAATAGAAAAGCAATCCCCCCCAAGATAACCAGTGAATAAACAGTAAGCTCAATAATCCTATCAATAATCACTGACGCCATTGCTTTGCTTAAAGGGATAGAATGCTTTTCCTTAAGAATATAAATTCTAAAAGTTTCTCCTCCAAATACTAATATCGGAGCAAAAAAGGTGACTGAAAAACCAGCTAGATAAATACGGAACAAAGAGAAAAACGAAACATTTTTTCCTTGACTATGTAAAATTTCTTTCCATCTTAACCCTCCAACTGCCAATATCAAAATGCTTAAAACAACAATTATCAGGCCTTCTAGTCCGCTAAAAGCAACAAACGCAGACTTGATTTTCTGCCATCCAATAAAATGAACAATCCAAATTAAAATTGCGAAACCAACTGCCAATGAAGATAAAAAGAGTATAATCTTTTTCATAACTGATTTTTATTTTACCTTATCTCTATGTAAAAGTAAATATAGCCCTTGACAAAATGAGAATAAGGAGTATAATATAAATATAAAGTTCTTTAAAGTTTATTATTCTTCAATCTTTTGAGAATCTGCCTCTGTCACCTCCTTTTGAGGCCCCCTATTAGTTCTTTAACAAAACTTGGGGATAATGACCTTGTGTCCAAAAGATTCTCATAAGATTGGAGAGTAATTTTAAAAGGAGGTGGAATTTGGACAATAGAGCTGGATCTATTTGTTTTAGATCCTTTCAGAAACAACAACGAATAGACAATGCCCTTGATAAAAAGAGTACTGCCCAAAAGATCCGCGAGAAAAAAAATCTCGTAGATCACAGAAGAGGGAAATAATCCTCTTCATAAGCCTCTGCCCATCTTAACAATTTATTCAATGGGTAGAGGCTTTTCATTTCTTCCAATAACTCTATTGGTTTAACGTTAGAATAATATTTTTTGTCTTAATCTAGTTTTTCTTTCTTTCGGATGAATGCTAATCTTTCCAAAAACTCCGTCAAATCCTGGTTCAATGTTTATTCTGCCCTCTCTTGCGTCAACAATTGCTTTTGCAATCTCCTGAGAACTTGCTGCTTTTAAATCAAAAGACGGTACTTCTAATAATATTTTAAACTCGGGACCGATTTTCTCAATCAAATTATCGTATTCTTTCTTAACCTTTTTTGTATTCGGACCCACACCAAGAACATCAGCAATTAACTCCTGTAAAGGGATTAAGCTCTTGAATGGAACAGGTTTAGGCGGTTTAAATCCTTCTGGCTTATCAGAGAGCTGTTCCGCTCTGTTCAGAACTCCAATAGTTAATAGCTTTTGGCAAACAGGGCAAACATTATTATATCTATCTGATTCTGACGGAGATAAAGAAATATCACAATTTCTGTGTCCGTCATAATAATATTTTCCTTCTTGGGGATAAAACTCAATAGTAGAAAGCAGTTTCAACTTTCCTTTATCTCCTTTTATAGCTCCTGCAATATTGTCATAACTTAATTTATCTCCTTCAAAAACAGTAGCTTCCCTTCCAAGTTTTTTAGGAGAATGAGCATCAGAATTTGAAATTAAAGTTCTTCTCCTCCCGTCAGCCATCCTCCAAAGCATTGGAGGATTTGCTGAAAGTCCCGTCTCCAAACTATAGATATATTTTGAATAGTTTCCAAAACATTCTTGGATTGAATCAAATCCAGACTTTGATCCAAAAACACCAAACCATGGCGTTAGAACATGAGCTGGAATGATTAAACAGTCTTTAGAAATATTTAAAACAATCTTTGCCAGCTCTTCAGCGTCAATCCCTAAGATCGGTCTGCCGTCAGCAGATAAGTTGCTTATTTTTCCCAAAGAATTATTAATCTTTTCTACTATTTCAAAAGAAGGAGCTAAAAGAAGAATATGAACCTTCCTCGTTCTGCCTTTCTTGGAATAGATAGATGATATTTCTGACGTTAAGACAAACCTTGAATTAGTCTTTTTAAGCTTAAAAAGACCGTCTTCTGGCCTTAATTTTGCTTTTAAGTTTTTTAACCATTCCGGATGAGTAAAGTCCCCTGTCCCCAAGATATCTATCCCTTTAATTTTAGCGGACTGGCTAATGTGCTCCAGATCCATATCTCTGGAAGTAGCTCTGGAATATTTAGAATGTAAATGAAGGTCAGCAATGTATTTCATTGTTTTCAATTACTTCAAAGTAATCTTTATCGTCAAAGCAAGCACACTTGATCTTTTCTTGAGGGATACCCGTTCTTTTGCTTAAAGCCATTTTGTATAGAAAAACTTGATTGTCAGAGCTTTTTTTATTGTATCTTGCTCCTGGTTTGTAATCAAGAACAATAACTTTATCTTTCTTAATCTGCAAGATGTCAATATGTCCCGAGAGCGTACTTTTCAACTTCAATTCCGGAGCTTCGCTCGGATATATATAAACAGGAACCTCGATTGCTATAGTCTGGCTATCATTAATGAGCATAAAGTTTTGAATGACGGGATGTCTTTCTCTGTTATTTCTTACCAGACAAAGGGCAATCTCTGCTAAAGACAAAGCAATATTATTCTTGTCGCTTATTCTTCCAAAGGAAGTATTGGGAACAATTGATTTAGAGCATCTAGGCCCTTTTTTAAATAATTGCTCTGGACAATCATCGTAAATATCCCAAAGGTATTCTTTGATTTCCGGAAAGCCCTTAGAGAGCTTCTTTAATTTTAAGCAGTGGAGTTTGAAAAGATATTCTTGCTGATGGCAAAATAGCTTTTCTTTTATCGTGTCTCTCGGAAGAAAAGCAAACTTTTTTCTGTATTCTGAAAAAGCACAAACATCTTTGTAGTACTCTGTAAGAGAAAAAAGCTCTTCTTCTAAAATATCTTTTTTAAACTCCCATCTTATCTTTTCTCTGATGTCGCTGAAAGTAAAACCTGAATTATATAAAAGAAGAGTGTTCAGTGCAATTGGAGAACGATAGTGCTCGTTTGAATTATCGGTTATATTGTTATTTAAAAAAAGATTTTTCATAAAAATAAAAAGGCGCTGTTTCTATGCAAGCAATTTTATTAAAGCTTAATGCTATAAACTTCCAATCATTTGAGGCAAATGTCCAACCAGATACCAGATGATTAAAGTAAAAATTGCAATAATAATGATAATGTCAAGTTTACTCATAGTTTTAATATCTTAACCAATAATACAATAAGCCGAAATATTCATGGAAGCTAATGTCGCTTTTCCTTAAGTTTCTTGGGTCAGGAAAAAAGTCAAACAAGCCATAATCACCTTCTTCCATGAAGTCGCCTGGAGCTGGAGTAGGAGATAGTCCCTGCTTTTCAAAAATATATATTGATCTAGGCATGTGATAAGCCGATGTTGTTAATATAAAAGGAGATTGATTGATCATTTTTTCCACTTCAACGGCCGCCTGATAGGTATTTTTTGAATTCTGTTCTAGAATAATATCTTCTGATAGAACATTCAAAGTTTGGATAAACTTGGCAATTTCTTCTCCAGGCCTTCGCGTTGAAGAAAGAGGGTCAGAGCCAGAAATAATAATCTTCGGTTTTCCTTCCATCTTAAAATAAATTTTAACCGCCTCAAGAGCTCTATATAAAGAAGATTCTGTTAATTTGCTGGGAAGAGACATGTTCCCCCTTTTTACTCCAGAGATAAGAAGAACGATGTTTTCTACTTCATCCTGAGAATCATAAGCTTGATATTTATTTTCTAACGGAGAAATAATAAAATCTGCCACAGGAGTGATTGAAAAAAGATAAAAGGCAATCAAACTAATAATGATTAAGATTCTTCCTGCTCTCTTTTTGAAAAGAACTGCTCCTATCGCTAATAGAATAAAAAGGAATGTACTTGGGTATAGAAACACTTGAAAAAATTTAAAAACAGCCATATTCAAAGTCATTCTTTGGGTCCAACAAGCTTATTCTCAATGGCTCCAAAACCAGCTAAAACTATTATTGCCAGAACACTGGAAATTATAGCTATAAAGTAAAGCTGGATCCCGAGAGCAACTCCAACGGCAGCTGTTAGCCAAAGGCCTGCGGCGCTTGTTAGTCCTCTTGTGTGAAACTTTTCGAAAATAATCAGACCTGCTCCTAAAAAGCCGATGCCGACTGCTACTGCCTGAACCACTCTGGAAGGATCAAAACTTACCCCAGCAGTCCCTTTCACCATCTGAAATCCCATAAAGCCGAGAATAGTGAATAAGGTTGACCCAAGACACACCAAGGAATATGTCCTCATTCCTGCTTCTTTCTTATTATATTCTCTTTCTAATCCGATTAGAGCACCCAAAACAACAGCTAAAATCAACTGAAGAACAACTTGAAATTGCGGATTAGTGAAAAAATCCATAGATAATAAATTAATTTTATCTCAATCTAGAGCTTATATACCTTATACCCTTCTCTTACTTTTTTACTAATCTTCAAACCAACTGAATCACCCTTTTTTGCTTTTTTAACTTTTTGATGTTCAGATTCCATTGATTTTACAGTTTGAGTAAAATCTGTTTCTCCTCCTTCAATTCTAATAGTATCTTCTTCCTTTAGCTCTCCAGAAAGATCAATTACAGCCACCCCAATGTTTCCATAATAATGGCTTATTTTACCTATTAATTTGCCTTCTGCCATAAAATTATGTTTTTAAGTTTCCCGACCTTTAAGTATTTTTACTATCTTCTGAACTAATTTCTTTGGGTCAGAATCATAGATAATCTTTGCTCCTCTTCTGTGTGGTTTTATTATAAAATGCTTGATAAGATCTGCCGTCCCTCCCGATTCAGTAAGAACTCCTATCAGTTTTTTCCCTTCAAAGGCAATGGTAAACTCATTAAGAGTTCCCATTCTCCCGCAACAAATTATGACAGCGTCAGCAGCTCTTGTCATTAAAAGATTTCTTCCAGAATAGTCAAAGCCAGTATATACTATGACATCAAAATGTTTTACTGGAAGATTATACACCTTTCTGTGAGCAGCCTCTGATGCTGCAGGAGAAAAGCCGATACTAATCCCTCCTTTTTCTTTGCATCCCTGGGCAGCAAAATATGGAGCTCCAATAGTAGCTCCAGTGATCAAAACGCATTCCTGACGGGCAATCTCTCTCCCAATTTCTCTTGACAGCTCTTTTATGTTCTTTACGCAATGTTTCACCACAGAAGCACCGCTAACAGCAATCTTGTATTTTTTCTTATATGTATCTTTCATACTCTTTAATTTTACCATAAAAAGAACAGAGAGCAAACTACAGTGCCCTCACCCTGATTCGAACAGGGATCTCAACCTCCGGAGGGTTACGCTCTATCCAATTAAACTATGAGGGCTGTATATATTATACAGTCAAAGAAAAGAAGAAGCCAATTACGACTTCTTCTTTGGGAAGAGAATAGCATAAGCTCTTCTCTTAAATGCCTTAGATAGCACAGGATATGGCTGAAGATCGTCGTCATTAAGAACAGGATTTCCGTCTATTCTATCTCTGCAATTTTCAAGCATTTTATTGCCTTCTCTCCTAAAGCTGATTTTAAAGCCTTCTGCCTGGAGGAAAACACTTTTGGCCACTCCATTTGGTCTATTAACACTTATTACGTCTATGTCTATGTACAAGTTTCACCTCCTTATTCTTTATTTATACCCCATTTTTCCCTTTTTGTCAAGAACTAAATAGATGTTCTTTCCTAAAAAACCTTTTTCTTTTACATTAAAACCAGCTTCTTTAGCAATCTTTTCCAGTTCTTTTTGAGAAAAGCAATGAACGTACCTTTGGCAAACACTTCCCCATGGAATAAAAATATCTTTGAAATCCAGTTTTGTTTTCCCAAAGATCTTCAATAAAGCATATTTAAAAACCAGTTTAAAAGGAATATTCCAGACTGTTAATATAAAAAGGCCGTTTGGCTTTAAAGCTCTTTTTGCTTCCTTAAAAAACTCAACCCTTAACTCCTTAGAAGGAATATGATGTAAGACAGCTATGCTATAAATCTTGTCAAAAGAGTTTTCTTGAAAGGGAATATTTAAGACATCCCCTTCTCTGAAGTCTGCCTCTGGATATTTTTCTTTTGCAATTTTAATTAGGTTTTTGGAATTATCAATGCCGTAATATTCTACATTCTTGAAAATCTGCAGCATTCTCCCGTTTCCACAGCCAAGATCTAAAAGTTTGTCTCCTTTTGTGATATATTCAGCTAATGGCTTTAATTCTTTCCATGCAAAACTGCGGGTATTTGAAAACTCCTGAGAAATACTATTGTAGTTTTCCCTTGTCTGATTTAATAAATATTGAGCATATTTTTTATCCATGAATTCTTATGAATTAATAATTAAAGAATTAATAAAAAGCAAAGCTGAAAATTCGGCTGATTTATCTTGCGTCAAAAAAAGAATAGCGAAAAGAACAGTAACTCTCTGCCCTTCAAATACTCATCTTTTAAAAGTTTATCATGAATTGATTAAAGCAAAAAGAATAAAACCATCAAAAAGAGCTGAAAGGCTCCTTATTACAAGGCCCGTAAGATCCCTTTCTGGGATTATTAATGTTTCTGTTCTTACAAAGCCATATCCATGCCCGGGCAAATGTGTTTTCTGTCCAACCCAAAAAGGAGTGCCTAAAAGTTATTTAGATAATGAACCGGCCGTAATGAGAGCCATTGAGAATAAATACCATCCTTACAAGCAAGTGCAAAATAGATTGAAAGCGCTAGAAGCAAACGGACATCCGATAGATAAAATTGAAATAAGGATAATTGGAGGAACATGGTCGTATTATCCCAAAGCATATAGAGAATGGTTTGTAAAAGAATGCTTTAGAGCTTGCAACGAATTTAAAAGAAGGAGAATAGAGCAATCTCTCAAAGAAGCACAAAAGAGAAACGAAAAAGCAAAATGCAGAATTATCGGTTTATCTGTTGAGACAAGACCCGACTTTATCAACAACTTAGAGATAAAACATTTAAGGAAAATGGGGGCTACAATGATTGAATTAGGAGTACAAACAACTCACAATAAAGTTTTGGTTCTAAATAGAAGAGAGAAGAATATAGACCAAACAGTAAAAGCGACAAGACTTCTAAAAGATGCTGGATTTAAAGTTCTTTACCAGATGATGCCAAATCTTCCCGGGTCAAATATAAAAATGGATAAGGAAACATTTAGACAGATTTTTGAAAATCCTGACTTCAAACCGGATCTGTTAAAAATCTACCCAACGGCAATAGTAAAAGGAACCGTGCTTTACAATTGGTGGAAGAATAAAAAATACAGGCCGTATTTAAAAGAACAATTAATAGAATTAATAAAGTCAATAAAAAAGACTGTTCCTTACTATGTCAGAATCCAAAGGATTATAAGAGACATTCCCTCTAAAAGTATTGTGGCTGGGCCAGCTAAAGTATCCAATCTAAGACAAGTTATCTCCGTCCAAATAGAAAAGGAAGGATGGTCATGTAAATGCATCAGATGCAGGCAAGCAAAAGAAATTTCTAATGAAAAATTATTCCTTTTAAGAGAGGATTATAAAGCTTCAAAAGGAAAAGAGATATTCCTCAGTTTTGAAGACAAAAAAAGAAAAAATCTTTACGGCATGCTCAGAATCAGGATTACTCCTGATAAAAAAGCTATTATCAGGCAGGTCCACACTTATGGCCTCTTACATCCTATTTCAGGAAAAAATGTTCTTAACTCTCCACAACACAAAGGATTGGGAAAAAAGCTTATTAAAGAAGCAGAACAAATAGCTAAAAAAGAGTTTAAAGTAAAAAAAATCTCTGTTATCTCCGGAGTCGGGGTCAGAGAGTATTTCAGAAAACTCGGATACAGGTTAAGAGATACCTATATGGTTAAAACTCTTTGATTTTTTAGAAATAAAACTGCTTGGAGTTCGAAAAGCAGTTTTTCCTTTTTTAGCTCTTTTAGAAGAATACTTTTTCATTTTCTTGAAACCCTGATTAGACCAGAACAAGGAATTATTTCAATTCCTTCTTTTTCTAATTCATCTAAAAATAAATTCACTCCCAAAGAATCAGAAGACATATGCCCGGCAATAACCACATTAACGTTAGACACTTCCGCTTCTTTCTTGTGGTCCTCAGAGATATGCATTCCGACTATTGTTCCTATCCCTGCCTGAGCCATTTTCTCATAAAGTTTTGGAGATCCTTCTGTCCCTCCCGTAATTTCAGTAAGGGCAATCTTTCCGCACCTGTTTTCCGGAGAGCCAACAAATATTTTTGGGCCAGCTCCAATCTTTATAGCTTCTTGATATTCTGGAATCTCTCTAAGCAAATTAATTAAATCTTCAATCCTTTCCGGCTTTTTGCGGTCAATCAACTTCTTTAAAAAGCTTGCGGCAAGATTATCGCACGGAGTATGAGAGTTGATTAAGCTAACCCTTAGAAGTTTTGCAGCATCAGTTGTCCTTTGATGGTTTAATCCGTTTATCCCGCGAGCCACTTCTTCTATTCTCGGTTTCATTAACCCCTCTGCAATATTTATCGGTACCCCATAAATGTTTAAAACATCGGCTTGGAGCTCCATAACGTCAGCCAAGTGGCTTAATCCCCTCCCAATGGGGTGATGAGCAATAATTAAATCAATATTTCCAATCTCTTTTGCCATTAGAATCTCAGCCGGACCAATATCAATTCCAACTAAAATCTTTTTGACCTCTTTATTGTCGGCGATATTATATATTCTTGAATCTAGATATGGATTTTCTAAAGCTTCTAGGTCAAAATCCTTTTTTTCTTTTTCGGAAAGCTTTTCATAGCTTGTCTTTTTTCTTTCTAAAAGCCTTGTAATTTCCTCTTCTCCTCTGAAATCAGCTTTTATTCCTAACTTTATCGCCAGGTTGTATATTTCTTTTATTTTCATAGTATTTCTCGTTTAATTTATTAAGCAAATCCTGCCTTTTCTTTGCATCAAAGACAGTCTTTCTAATTCTTGCCTTTTCTCTCCTTATATTCTTTCTTATTCCTTTTGGAAGTTTTTTCATAAAATCACTCTTTATTTTAATGGTTTTATTGCCTTTTGTCCAGTGGCATTACTTAAAAGCTCTTTCAAGAGTTCATTGCTCTTTCGATCTCTTCTTTTGCAATCTTCCTGTCGTCCCAGGGAATCTTTTTCCCATTAGCAACACACATCCATGGTTCAGATCCCTTCCCAGTGATTATTACCGTATCTCCATGTTTTGCAGACTGAATTGCTTTCTTTATGGCTTGCTTTCTGTCTAATATCTTCGTTGTTTCTCTTCCAACTCCTTTCTCAATCTGGTTTAATATTTCCTCTTCGTTTTCGTTGTAAGGATCCTCATTGGTTAGAATAATTTTATCGCAGTATTGCCCGGCTATCTTCCCAAGCTCCGATCTTTTCCATTTATCTCTTCCTCCGCCGCAAGACCCTAAAACACATATCATTCTTCCCTCTCCTCTTGCAGACCTGTATGCTTTTTCCAAAGCATCGGGGGTATGAGCATAGTCAACAATCACTTTAAAAGGATCTTTAATAATAACTTCCATCCTTCCGGGAACTCCTTTGATTTTTTCTAATGCTCGCATACAATTTTCTAAACTAACTCCTTGAGACAACCCAATACAAATTGCTCCTAGGGCATTGGAAATATTAAATTTGCCCAGCAGGTTTAAATTAAGCTTTTTCCCATTATCTGAAATAACTTCTACTCCTTCGTGTTTCTTCCCTTCCATAGTATAGCCATACTTCTTTTTTGCTGGGAATTTCAAAAAGTATTCCGCGTTTTGGTCATCTAAATTGATAATATGAATTCCTTCCACTGCCTTAAAAAGTATTCCCTTTGCTTTTCTGTAGTTTTCAAATCCTCCATGACTCTCAATATGTTCGGGAGTAAGATTTGTTATTAGGGCAACATCAAAATCAATAAATCTGTGGCGATGCTGGGCAATACCCTGAGAAGTAGCTTCCAAAACGGCATACTGACACCCATTACTAACCGCTTTTCTTAAAAACCTCTGGATTTTAAAACGGCCTGGCATTGTCATTTTCAAGGTATTCGGCCATTCTTTCTTTCCCATCTTGAACTTAATAGAAGAAATGGAACAAACTTTATACCCAGCTTGCTCTAAAATCTCTGTTGCCATTTGTACAACAGTTGATTTCCCGTTTGTTCCAGTAACCCCAATAACTTTTATTTTTTTATCAAAAGAGGGAAAAAAGAACAAAAGAGCGCCAAAAAAAGCCAGTAAAAGATGGTACCAGCTGATTAAAAAACATGGAATAAGCTTTTTAATTATTTCTTTCATCTCTTCAACGTTTTTAAGGCTTCCACAATTCTCTCTTCAGAAGTTTTAGCTTCTTTTGTTAAACCAAGAAGAGCTTGTTTTGCTTTTGTTTTTGAAAATCCAAAAGAAACTAAAGCGGCCAATGCTTCATCGGGAACTTCTTCTTTTTTTGAAATCTCTTTTATCTTCCCGGTAAGTTCTAAAAGTATTTTTTGCATTTTTTTCTTTCCTATTCCTTTTACTTCCAGGTAAAAGTTTTCTTCTTCCATTTTCTTCTTTAATTCTTCAAGAGATCCGAAAAAAGATAAGTCCAGAGAAGTTTTCGGCCCTATGCCGGAAATCTCATTCAGAACTTCAAAAAGCTCCAACTCCTTTTTAGACAAAAACCCATAAAGTTCAATTGTATCTTCTCTAAGACATAAAAATGTATAAATTTGGGCAACAATGCCGACGCTTAACTCTTTAAGACTTTTAGAAGAGCAAAAAATCTTAAAGCCAATACCTTGGTTTTCTAAAACAAGGTATTTGTCTTCTTTCTCTATAATCTTTCCTTTTAAATAATTAATCATTAATTCATTATACCATTTTTGAGTCTTTAAAAAAGGACTTAGAATGGTTCCCTCTTGATAAAATATTGTTTTTCTGCTATTGTGGAAAAATGCCAATAATAAAATCAGCGAAAAAATCTCTTCGCCAAAATAAAAGAAGAAGATCAAACAACCTCTTTCACAAAAATGAGGTAAAGCGTCTTGCAAAAGAGATAAGAACTTTAGCTTTGGAGCAAAAAACGAAAGAAGCAAAAGAACTTCTTTCTAAGATATATAAAGCCCTAGACAAAGCAGTTAAGACCAAGGTAATAAAAAAGAATACCGCTAAAAGAAAAAAATCAAGATTAACTAAGCTAATAAATAAATCTTAAATCTCTGCTATTAGAAGATCTAGAGCTACCGTTTGATCTATCTTCCCGGTTTTAATATCAAGATCTATCTGGAAAAGATTCCAATAGATTTTTTTTAACTCTTCCAAACTAAATTCTCTTGAAAGCATCAGAGCTTTTTTCGCCGGAAAGAAGCTAATGCCAGCTTCTTTCCTTAGCTTGTCTATGCTGCCACCCCTTAAGTCTTTAGCTGCAAGAATATTCTTAAATTGAAATCTTATCATGGAAAAGAGCATTAAAGCCGGCTCTCCACTTTCCAGATATTTATGAGTTAAAGAAAGAGCCCTTTTTTTATTTTTAGAGGCAATGGCATCAATCACTTGGAAAACTCCAACTTCTATTTTCGGTTTTATAAAAAGATCAATATCTTTCTCAGAAACTGTTCCCTTCCCTCTATAGCTTGATATTTTTTTAATCTCGTTTGAGAGCAACCATAGGTTGCTCCCGATTGAATCTGCTATTTTCCTTAAAACAAATTTATCTATTTGAACCCCGTATTTTTTGAATTCCTTTTCTATCCAGTTTAGAAGCATTTTTCCTTCTAAAAATTTAAATTCCTGACTTTTGGCATTCTTTTCAAAAAAATTAAAAAGTTTTCCTTTTTTCACAGGCCCTTCTTCATAAAATAAAATGGTGTCTTTCACTTCAAGAAATTTTTTGTTTTCCTTTAAAAGCATTTCTTGGAAAGATTTATTTAAAAAAACATTTTTAACAATTATAAGCTTTTTCTCTAAAAAGATTGATTCTTGGAAAATAGTATCTTTAAAGTCTTTAAAATCTAAAGTTTCAGCGTCAAGGATTTCAAGAGAAGCCTTGCTTTTATAAAGCTTTTTATATTCTTCAATTATTTCTTTAAGTTTCAATTTAGACCTGTAGTCATCTTGTCCGTAAAGGAAAATAATCATAGTTTTTGCAGAAGGGATAAAATACTTCCCTCTATTTTTAAAACTTTTAATTTAAATTAGGCCAAATGCAAAAAGGTTCTTCTCAGAACCCTTGCTCTTAATTCCCTTGCTAAGCTTTCCACCTCAAGGAGCATAAACATGGCTCTTTCTATTTTAAGACCTCTTTTATTTTTTCAACTATCTCTCCTGGCGTAAAGTGAGCTTTAATTAAATAATCAGTTGCTCCTAGTTTTATTCCTTTCTCGATTTCTTCTTTCTGCCCAAGATTTGAAAGAATTATGACGGGAATATCAGAAGTCGTTGGATCCTTTTTTATCCTTGATAATACTTCAAAACCATCTATCCCAGGCAGTATTAGATCTAATAAAATTAGATCTGGAGAAACCTTTTTAGCTTTTTCCGCTCCTTCTTCGCCGTCTACTGCTTGAGCAAGCTGATATCCTTCATCTTTCAATTTTTTAGAAATCAGTTCTCTCAAAAACTTATCATCTTCAACAACTAAGATTGTTTTTGCCATAATTGTTTTTTTACTTTATCAATTACTTCTTGTGGGTCAAATTCTGTTTTAATCAGCCAATCTTTTGCTCCAAGCTTTTGAGCTCTGCTTAATTCTACTGGCTGCCCAGAGTTTGAAATGATAATTACTGGAATTCTTTTTAAGCTTGGATCTTTCTGCATATCTTCCATAACTTCAAATCCTCCCTTTTTAGGCATAACAATATCTAATAGAATAATGTCTGGCTTTGCTTCTGTCATTGCCTTTAATCCTTCTTCTCCGTCTTTTGCAATAGAAACCTCGTGTCCTTCTTCTGTTAATTTTCTTCTTAGGAGATCAAGCATAATTTGCTCGTCTTCTATTAAAAGTATTTTAGCCATATACTTATTATTAATTTATTATAGCACTTTGTGGTTTTTCAACAAGCCCTTTTCCACAGGGTAGAGTAAAGTAGAAAATAGTACCCTTCCCTTCTTTTGATTCAAACCAGATTTTTCCATTATGAGCTTCAATAATATTTTTACTGATATAAAGGCCGAGTCCCGTACCGCCCGTATCCATTTTCATTGCATTGGATCCACGAAAAAACTTAGAAAAAACTCTTTTCTGCTGGGTTTTTGGAATCCCAATCCCCGTATCACTTACTTTAAACCCTATCCCATCATTATTGCTTCCAAGAGAAACAATTACCTCTCCGCCAGGATTTGTATAGAGAATAGCGTTAGTCAAAAGATTTTGAACAACTAATTCTATTTTCTCTACATCTATCTTTACTTTGGGAAGTTTCTCTTTTGGTTCTTCAAACTTAAATTTAATTTTCTTCTTCTTGATAATATTCTCTAATGAGGACGCTACAAGCTGAACTATTTTCTGGAAATCAGCAAGAATAGGATGGGAAAGATATTTCCCTTCTTCTATTCTGGTAACATTTAAAAGATCATTGATCAAGTCTATCATTCTTTCATTCGATTGATAGATCTTGGTAATGTATTCTTTCTGCTCCTTAGTGATTTCCCCCAAATCTCCGTCTAAAAGCATTTTTAGCGTCCATTTAATAGCTGAGAGCGGAGTTCTCAATTGATGGGCAGATAGAGAAACAAACTCTGTTTTCAGTTTTTCAATTGTTTTCTCTCTCGTTACATCGTGAAGAACAATCAGGGTTCCTGTTTTTTTATCTTCTTTTACTATAGAGATGGTAGAAACTTCTAAAGTTAAATTGTAAAGAAGCAGTTCTTCCTTAGATATTTTCTTAATTTCCTTCCCTATAGTTTTAGCTAAAAGGTTAAAGGCTTCAAAAGACTCCAGCTCTAAAACTGATTTTCCAATTATACTTTGATTTTTTGCTTTAAGAAGTTTTTCTGCTTGAGGATTAATCAAAGAGAGTTTATTCTTCTCGTCAAAAAAGAGAAGTCCATCGCTAAAGTTAGTAATAATTGATAAAGTTTTGTCTTTTTCCTCCTCAGCTATTCTCCGGGCGTCTTCTACGTCTTCTAATGTGCCCATCAAAGCAATCCTTGACTCTTCTAATTCTTTAGTTCTTCTTTCAACTTTTTTTTCAAGACTTTGAGCTAGCTCATTTAGAGCTCTTGTTCTTGCTTTCGTTCTTATCGCCAAAATCATTTCTACTTCTTCGCGAGCTTTTTTTAAATCACTTACCTTTCTCTGATAAAAGATAAATAAAAGGATAATAAGAAATATTAAAAAAATATTTAAATAAAAATTATAGGAAAACATTGAAATAAATAATAGAATCTATTTTTTATTAAAACAAAGTTTTTTGGCAAGCAATTGCTTCTTTCTTTATTATACCTTTTTTCTGCTCTTTTTGAAGAGTCAAAAATCTTTTTACCAAACTTTGAAAACCAAATTCTTCTAAAGCTCTAATTGCTTCTTTCTTATTGCTTTTCCACCTGCATTTTTTAAAATTAAAGCTTACTGGCGCCTTAGTATTAATTCTGGCCAATTCTCTGCTTAAAAGAACCTGGTCTTTTGACTCTAAAAGTTTTTCTTTTGTCTTTTGATCAACCATCTTTATTTTATTGTATAAGTTGTCAATGTTGCCGAATTTCTTAATCAGGGCAAGTGCTCCTTTTTCTCCAATACCGGAAGCTCCAGGTATATTGTCAGAAGGATCCCCCCTTAAAGCCTTAAAGTCAACAATTTTATCCGGAGAAAACCCGTATTTTTCTTCAACTGCTTGTTCGTCATACAAGACAGTGTTTTTCACTCCCTTTCTTAAAAAATACACTTTGGTATTTTTGTTAACCAGCTGGAGAACGTCAAGATCTCCGCTTAAGATAATATTTTCCGGTTGCAGCAATAACTGCTTCTCGGAAAAAGAGCGGCTAATTGTCCCTATAATATCATCTCCCTCAAATCCTTTTGCTTCAAAAACAGGAACCCCAAGGCTTTTTAAAATTTTTTTAACCTTAGGTATTTGAGAATAAAGCTCCTTTGGAGCAGGGATCCTCTTTGCTTTATATTTCTTAAACTTTTTATGCCTAAAAGTAGGAGCAGGAAAGTCAAAGCAAGCTGCGATAAATTCAGGATGAAAGTCTTTAACTGCTTTTAAGAAAACTAGTAAAAACCCATAGACGGCATTCACTATTTCTCCTTTCTTGTTAGTCAGGGGAGGAAGAGCATGAAAGGCCCGATGAATAACCGAGTTTGAGTCAATAATAATTAAACGCTTCCTCATATTGAAATTTTCCTTTTCTTTTTATTCATATACTCAAAATTAATCCAGAGAGTATTCTTGGGCATAATTTTTTTGATTTTCCCTGCCCACTCAATTGCCACTATATTTCCGTGATTAGAAAGAATTTCTTTGAAACCGAGGGATAAAAGTTCTTTCTCTCCCCCAACTCTATAACAATCAAAATGATAAAAGTTTCCACCTTTCTTTATCTTATGCCTTCTATAGATTACAAAACTGGGGCTTAGTATCTTCGCCTTTATTCCTAATCCTTTTGCAAGTCCTTTTATAAAAGTTGTCTTGCCTCCCCCAAGCTCTCCAACCAGGCCAATTACTGTTTTTTTACCGATTATCTTTTGAGCTAAATTTTTTCCCAAGTTTTCTGTTTCTCTTGGGCTATAGGTTAAATATTGACTCATAAGGAAAAATAATGTAAGTTAAACCAATATAATTTGATTTTTATGTTTGAACAGTCAAAATCGTTAATTGAAAAAGCCCAGAATATTCATATTTTTTTGCCTGAAAATTATAACTTGTCTTTAACGGAAGGAGACGTTTTTTGCGCAGGAACTGCCCTCTTCTATAGTTTAAGAAAAATAGGGAAAAAAGTAAATCTTTTTTTTGAGAGAATTCCACCCAACTTCCAATTTTTAACTACTCCCAGTCTTATTATTTCAGTTGATACCGATAAAACAAAATTTTCTGAACTTTCTTATGAACAAACTGATAAAGGTCTAAAAATTTTCTTATCATCGTCTTTAAAAAAAATTAGTGCCAAAGATGTTTCTTTTACCTCTCTGGAAGAGTCCTTTCAAACCAATACTTCTGAATCTCCAGATCTCTTGATTGTTTTAGGATGCCAAGATTTAGAATCTATTGGAAAGAGATTCAATGAAAGCTCAAATGTCTTCTACCAAACTCCTATTCTTAACATTGACAATAACTCTAAGAATCAAAACTACGGAGAAGTTAATTTAATAGAATTAAAATCACTATCTCTTTCAGAGATTGTTTTTGAGTTGGTAAAAACTATTGATCAAGAACTGATAGAGAAAGATATCTCTACTCTGCTCTTAGCTGGAATAATCTGGTCTTCTGAAAACTTCAGAAATCCAAAAACAAGACCTCAAACTTTCCAAACAGCTTCTCTTTTGATTGAGAAAGGAGGTAACCATCAAAAAATAATTCAGAATTTCTATAAAACAAAATCAATTTCACAGATAAAACTCTTAGGGCAGGTGTTAAAAAAAATGACATTTAACCAGGAGAAAGAGATGTACTGTACGGGACTGACTGAGGAAGATTTTAAAGATTCCCAATCTTCCTCTAAGGACCTGGGAGGAGTTTTGCAAGAACTAAAATTCAGCTTCGGAAGTTTATCCCTCTCAAACCTTTTGATCCTTTGGGAAAGCCGGTGCTCGCCTCTTTTAATAAAGGGTATCTTTTATTCCCATCATCAAATGTTAGCAGAAAAGATTTTGGAAAGCTTTGAAGGAACTTCTAATGGAAAGTCAGCATTGTTTTTAATAAGAGAAAAAACTCTTGACCAAGCATACCAAAAATTTTTAAAAGTATTATAGTTTATGCTAATAAATCTTTCTTCAAAAAAAAGTATTGAAAGTATTGCCAGCTTAAAAGAAATAATAGAGAAAAATTTATCAACCTCTACCAGTAAGCTCCTTGAAATTATTTTAAAGGGAGCTATTGATTTAAACTCTTCTGATCTCCACTTTGAAGCTCAAAAAACAAAAGTCAGGCTTCGCTTAAGGATTGACGGGATTCTTCAAGAAGTTCTCGGGCTTGATCTAAATATCTATAAAAGCATTCTCTCTCGATTAAAGCTCATCTCAAAGGTAAAATTGAATATTGCCAATCTCCCCCAAGCAGGAAGATTCACTATTTCTATAGAAGAGAGCCAAATAGAAATAAGAATGTCCACGCTCCCGACAGAATATGGAGAGTCAATTGTCCTTAGGATTTTAAACCCAGAAAAATTAATCAGTCTTGATAAGCTCGGCTTAAGAAAAGATTTTTTAGAGTTGTTCAAAAAGGAAATCAAAAAACCAAATGGAATGATTATTATCACAGGCCCAACCGGATCAGGAAAAACAACAACTCTCTACGCTTTTTTAAAAACAATTCATGGATCTGGGAAAAAAATTATTACTATTGAAGATCCAATTGAATATCATTTAAATGGAATTTCTCAAACACAGACAAATCCTACTAAAGGATATGACTTTGCCTCTGGCTTAAAGGCAATTATGCGCCAGGATCCAGACATAATATTAGTTGGAGAAATAAGAGACTCTCAAACTTCAAAAATTGCTCTCCAGGCAGCTTTAACCGGCCATTTAGTCTTTACTACCCTTCACACCAACGACGCAGCAGGAACAGTCGCAAGGCTAGTCAGCCTTCAAGCAAATCCTGTAAACATAGGACCTGCTATTAATTTAATTATTGCCCAAAGATTGGTCAGAAATGTATGTAAAAAATGCAGAGTCCCCAAAAAAATTTCTGACATGGAAATGAAAAAAATAAAGAAAAAGCTAAAGGGTATTCCCTTTCCCTCTTCTCCTACAATCTTTAAGGCAAAGGGGTGCAAATACTGCAACTTTACAGGATATTCCGGAAGAACAGGGATATTCGAAGCTTTGGTAGTTGACGAAGAAATAGAAAAGTTCATTTTGAAAAACCAATCAATAGCTGCATTGCGCAAAGAAGCACTTAGGAAAGGATTAACTACAATACAGCAAGATGGCCTAATTAAAGCTCTTCAGGGAGCCACCACTTTAGAAGAGGTAGAAAGAGTCACAGGCCTATAAAAAAAATGGCCCCGGAACTGGGGGGACACTTTAGCTTGGGAGCTTAAAGTTTAGAATTTTTCCGAGGAGAGATCTCGCTAAAAGCCAGATCATCCAAAACTAAGAAAAACTCCTAGCCCCAGTTCTGGAACCACTTTTAAATAATATTTTATTATACTAAAGTTATATGATTTTGTCAAGAGATAAAATGGAAGAAGAGAAATTAGACCTTACTCTGCGACCAAAACACTGGGAAGAGTATATCGGTCAGGAAAAAATAAAAAAGAACATTAGTATAATTATTAAAGCTTCAAAAAAGAGAGATGAGCCCTGTTGTGAGCACTTGCTTCTGTCGGGAGGAAGCGGGCTTGGAAAAACTTCACTTTCTCACCTTATTGCCAAAGAAATGAAATCCAATATTAAAGTAACTTCTGGCCCTGCCATAGAAAAACCCGGGGATTTGGCTGCTATACTAACGAACCTTTCAGAAGGAGATGTCTTATTTATTGACGAGCTTCATCGTCTCAATAAGTTGTGTGAAGAAGTAATTTATCCGGCCATGGAAGACTTCAAGTTGAATATTATCATCGGAAAAGGCCCCATGGCCAGAACCATGGAACTTAAGATCCCTCACTTTACTCTAATTGGAGCCACGACAAGAGTTGCCTTAATATCAGCTCCTCTGAGAAATAGATTTGGAGCAAGTTTTCACTTAGGTCTTTACGGTCAAAAAGATATTGAAAAAATCATTGAAGGATCTGCTAAGATTCTTAATGTTAAAATATCTTCCCAGGCAGTGAAAATTATTGCTTCTAGGGCACGTTTTACACCAAGAATCGCTAATCGCTTGTTAAAAAGAGTAAGGGACTTTGCCCAGGTTGAAGGAGAAGGGATAATAAACCAAGAAATTACTGAATCTGCTCTGGACTTTTTAGAAATTGACAAAATTGGGCTGGAGCCAGGAGACAGGAAAATACTTGAAATCATTATAGAAAAATTCAGGGGCGGGCCTGTTGGGCTAAACACGCTAGTTGCTACTTCTTCTGAAGAAGAAGATACAATTTTAGATATATACGAGCCTTATTTAATGCAACTTGGCTTTATCGAAAGGACGCCGAAAGGAAGGAAAGCCACAAAGATAGCCTATCAATATTTAGGAATAAACTGCAAGGGAGATCAGCAGCTTCTATGATCTCTCTTTTTTTAAGTCTTGTCCTTCCGCTTAATATAGTTATTTCTGAAATTTCCTGGATGGGGAACAATGATTCTTATACCAACGAATGGATTGAAATATACAATAGAACTGATTATCCGATAGATCTTGATGGATGGCAACTTTCTTCAAGAAATAATAATTTAAAAATAAAATTAGGAGGAGAAATTGCTAAGAACTCCTTCTATCTTTTAGAAAGGACTGACGACAATACTGTTTTGGAAGTTCAGGCCGACAAGATTTATAAGGGATCTTTAAGTAATATAGGAGAAATCCTTGAGCTTTTTGACGATTCTGGCAACCTAATTGATTCAATAGATTGTTCTCTTGGTTGGTTTGCTGGAGATAACGAGACAAAACAAACAATGGAAAGAAAATCTTTTCTTGTTTTGGGAAGTGATTCTGAAAATTGGCAGGATAGTATTCAGGCAGGAGGAACTCCAAAAGCAAAAAATAGTAAATATACTATTTTTGAAAAACCCAAAGAGATTTTTCAAAAAGAAAAAAAGAGTTTTTTCTTTCCTTGGTCTGCATTAATCACAGCTGTTTTGTCAGGAGTAATCATTCTTGGACTTAAAAAAAAGATTAAAAAATAGTATAATAATAACATATGAGCGGACATTCGCATTGGGCGGGAATAAAACACAAAAAGGGAATAACCGATGCTAAAAGAAGCAAGGTCTTCTCTAAGATGGCAAAAGAAATAACAATTGCCGCCAAAGACGGGAGGGATATTAACTTTAATCCAAAATTAAGATTAGTTGTGGAGAAAGCACGATCTTTGAATATGCCCGCTGATAATATTGAGAGAGCTATTAAAAAAGGGACAGGGGAAATTGAAGGAGAAGTTCTTGAAAGGGTTGTATTTGAAGCTTATGGACCAGGAGAGGTAGCTTTTATCATTGAAGGAATTACTGATAACAAAAATAGGTTTTTAGGAGAGATAAAGCAGATTCTAAACAAAAACAACGGGAAATTAGTTAGCCAAGGAGGAATACAATGGATGTTTGAAAAAAGAGGGTGTTTAACGGTCAAAACCGATGGAAGTAAGACAAAGGAAGAGTGGGAAATGTTCTCGATTGACCTTGGAGCGGAAGATCTTTCCTGGTACGACAACATGCTGGAGATATATGTAGAACAAAATAGTTTAGAAAAAACTAAAGCTGCTTTTGAAGAAAAAAATGTTGAGATTGAGTCTGCTTCTCTTGACTGGGTAGCAAAAAAAGAAATTGAAGTTGATAAAGAAACTGAGGAGAAATGTCTGAAACTTTTTGATTCTTTAGACGAGAACGATTCTGTTCAAGAGATATATTCAAACTTAAAAAGATAATCTATGTTAATTCTTGGTATCGATCCTGGAATAGCCACTACTGGTTATGGCTTAATAAAATCAGAAAGCAAAAGGAAGTTTAGCTGCGTGGCTTATGGTTGTATCATAACAAAGCCAGGTTTTCCTAGTGAGATTCGCCTTAAAAAGCTCTACAAGGAACTCAACCAGCTGATTAAAAAATATAAGCCGAAGAAGCTGTCTGTTGAAAAAATCTATTTTTTCAAAAATCTTAAAACTTTCGTTCCCGTAAGCGAAGCAAAAGGAGTAATTCTCTTAGCCGCTGCTTTTAATAAAATTCCTGTTTCCGAATTCACTCCTTTGGAAGTTAAAATGACAATTGCAGGATACGGGAGAGCTGACAAAAAACAGGTTCAAAGAGCAGTTAAAATAATACTTAACTTAAAAGAGGCTCCTTCTCCAGACGATGCAGCAGATGCTTTGGCAATTGCTATCTGCGGAGGGCTTGACAATTTTTAATAAAGATATACAATAGTCTTTGTAGCTCCTGTTAGAAATTTCTAACAGGTTCTATTAAATTAAAACCTCTTGCATATGATATGCAAGAAAAGGTCGATAGCAATAAAATAAGAATTTTATGATTAGAGAACCTTTTTTAAATCAAGAAGAAACTCCAGAAGAAGAAACAGCTGAAGAAGAAACCCCAAAAGAAGAAACAGCTGAAGAAGAAACCCCAAAAGAAGAAGAAGAATTATAAGAATAAACCCCCGGATGTTCCGGGGGTTTTAATTGGCTATCTTAACAAATCTTCTTTTACCAACCTGGAGAACCTGCCCTTTTTTTATCTGGAGCTCCTCTTTCCAATTGTTTTTAACCTTTCCATCTATTCTCACTCCATTTTGGATAAGCATCCTTTTTGCCTCGGCTTTAGAAGATACCAGCTTTGCCTTAAACAACAAATCAAGAATATTCATGTTTTTTCTCTTAATGGAAATTTCAGGGATATTAGAAGGTTGTTTTTTTTCTTTAAAAATTCGATTAAAGCTTTTTCCCGATTTCTCCGCTTCTTTTTTAGAATGGTACATTGCTACAATAGAAAAAGCTAATTTTCTTTTTAGTGCAGCGGGGGCCATTCTCTTTTTTAATCTTTGAATACTAGGAAAAGAATAATTTGTAAAAAGTTTAAAATATGGGATTATTAGATTGTCGGGGATAGACATTATTTTCCCAAACTTCTGTTCTGGAGAGTCAAGAATCCATATGCAATTTCCAGACGTTTTGCTCATTTGCTTTCCATTAGTCCCAAGAGCCATGAGCATTGTTAAAACATATTTTTCCCTATTCTTCATTTTCCTCTGAAGCTCTCTTCCAATAAGCATGTTAAAAACCTGATCACTCCCCCCTATTTCAAGGTCTGCATCTAATACTACAGAGTCGTATCCTTGCAGTAATGGATACATTGTTTCGCTGAACAAGACAGTATCTCCTTTCTTAATCCTTCTTTGGAACATCTCTCTTTGGAAAAGCCTTACTGCAGAAAGATTAGAACCAATGTTAATAATGTCTTTAAGTTTTAATTTTAAAAGCCACTCTCCATTATACTTTATTTCTATTTTAGAAAGATCTATAATTTTTCCCACTTGCTTTTTCCATGTTCTAACATTCTCCTTAATTTCTTTTTCACTAACTTTTAACCTAGCTGAATTTCTTAGAGAAGGATCTCCAGCCAAAACTGTTCCTGTCCCAACTACTAAAAAAACTTTATGCCCAAGGACAGCAAATTCTTGGAGTTTTTTTAAAACAATGGTATGCCCAAGATGAAGATTCCCTCCAGTTGGATCAATACCAAGGTAAATCCTAATTTTCTTTTTCTCCATTAAGCAAGCCAGCCTCTTTTTTGACGGGAAAACTTCAGACACATTTTTCGTAAGGACTTTTTCTATTTTTGTCTTCATGTTTCTATAATAACAAAAAAGAGCAAAATTTGCCAACTCGGCTTTAATTTAATAGAATATCTAAATATGCCAACAAGGAAGTATCAAAGAAAAATATTCAAAGAGAACAAACTTAAGAAAAAGTTAAAAAAGTTTCTTAGGGTTTGCATTCTAATCTTTTTGTTTTGCTCTTTCTCTATTTTTCTTCTTTTTCTCCATTACGGGAAAGAACTGCCAAGACCTGAAAAGTTTGCTGAAAAACAGCTATTCCAGCCAACCCAAATATTTGACCGCACAGGAGAAGTCCTTTTGTACCAAATTTATGGAGAAGAAAAAAGAGAAATAGTTCCTTTAGAAAAAATTCCCAAAGACCTTCAACAAGCCGTAATTGTTGCTGAAGACGCCAATTTTTACAACCATTTTGGGCTTGACCCAAAAGGAATAATAAGAGCAATTTTAACCGATCTAAAGCTCGGGAATCGCTCTCAGGGAGGATCAACTATTACCCAACAGCTGATTCGCTCTTCTTTTTTGACTAATGAAAAAACCGCGGAAAGAAAGATAAAAGAAGTCATTTTAGCATTAGAATTGGAGAGAAGAGTTTCAAAAGACCAAATTTTAGAATTTTATTTAAATCAAGTGCCTTTCGGCAGCAACTGTTATGGAGTCCAGTCTGCTTCAAAAACATATTTTAAAAAAGATATTTCCGAAATAACCCTGCCGGAAGCAGCTATCTTGGCCAGTTTAATTCAAGCTCCAAGCTATCTTTCGCCTTACGGAGAAAATCTTGAAGATCTCCTAAACAGAAAAAATTACATCATAGACAGGTTATTAAAAACCAAGTATTTAGAGGAAGAAGACGCCGAGAACTTTAAAAAAGTTATTATTGACTTTGCTCCATCAAAAGAGATAAATCCTTTTAAAGCTCCCTTTTTCGTTTTAGAAGTGAAGGACTATCTTTTTAAAAACTACGGAGAAAATTATTTAAAGCAAAACGGTTTAAAAGTTTATACTACCCTAGATTGGGATCTTCAATCTAAAGCCGAGCAAATTATCAACGAGAGTGAAGAAAGAAATGAATACTTTAATGCTTTTAATGCTTCGTTAGTAGCCCTTAATCCAAACAACGGTCAGATATTGGCAATGGTAGGGGCTAAGGACTATTTTGGGAAAGTCTTTCCAGAAGAATGCAAGGTGGACAAAAACGAATGTCTTTTTTCTCCACAATTCAATGTTGCTGTTTTGGGAAAAAGACAGCCTGGCTCTGCTTTTAAGCCTTTTGTTTATTTTACCGCTTTTGATAAAGGATTTACTTCAAAAACCGTCTTATGGGATGTTGAAACTAATTTCGGATTAGGAGAAGACGATTACATCCCAAAGAATTACGACCAAAAATATAGAGGGCCTGTTTCTTTAAGACAAGCGCTTAGCCAATCTCTTAATCTCCCTTCTGTAAAACTCCTTTATCTGTCTGGGATTAAAGAAAGTTTAGATGTGGCTAAAAAGTTTGGGATAACGACCTTAACAGAATCACCCCTGTATTACGGCCTTCCTTTGGTTTTAGGGGGAGGAGAGGTCACTCTTTTAGAAATGACTTCTGCGTATGGGGTTCTTGCTGCTGAAGGATACAAAACAGACCTTTCATATATTTTAAAAATAGAGAACGACCAAGGAGATATTATCCAAGAGTTTGAGAAAGAACCAAAGAAAATACTTGAGACTAATCCCTGCAGAATGATTAACGACATTCTTTCTGACAATTTATCTCGAGCTCCTACCTTCGGTCTGCATTCTCCACTGTATTTCCCAAGCTATCAAGTAGCAGCAAAAACTGGGACAACTCAGAACCTTAGTGACGCCTGGACCATTGGATATACTTCTTCAATATCAACTGGTGTTTGGGTTGGCAATAATAATAATGATCCAACCTTAGAACCAGGGGTTGTTTTGGCTGGCCCGATTTTCCATCAGTTTATGGAAAAAGCATTAGAGAAATATCCTCCTCAAAATTTTACAAATCCAGATGAAATAGAAAGAGAAAGCCCCATTCTAAATGGAGAGATTGAAGAACCTTATCATTCAATCCTTTATTACATAAAAAAGGAAGATCCTTCGGGAGATTCTCCCTTAACACCAGAAGATGATCCTCAGTTTTTAAGATGGGAGGAAGGAATTAAAAAATATATTAATCCTTAAGAGGCATCAGTATGTAAGAATAGCTCTGGTCTTGAAGCGCTTTTAATAAAGATGGTCCCTCTCTACCATCCGATTCAACACCATTCAATTTAAAAATAACATTTTCTTCTTTAATATTAGAGAGTCCATCTATTAAAAACTTAAAATTAAAAAATGTTTCTATCTCTTCTCCGTTAATTTCACAATGAAGAGATGATTTAATTTCTCCTGTTTCAGAATCTTGAGAAGAAATTAAAAGTATTGATTTCTTAATGTCAGTTTTAATTTTTATTTTATTAACTCTTCCGCTGAAAAGGGCATTTGCTTTTATCTGATTTAAAAATTCGTTTTTATTTAAAGTGATGCTAGTCTTATATTCTTCTGGGAAAATTTCTTGATAATTAGGATATTCTCCTTCAATTAAACGAGAGGTTAGATAAATTACAGGAGAAGAAACTTCTTTTGACGAAAACTCAATAAATATTTGGTTTACATCAAGGTAGATCTTGCTTTTTAAGTTTTCGTTTTCAGAAAGAATATTAACTATCTCTTTCACTGATTTTTGAGGAAGGATAAAAGAATAGGTTTTTTCTAACTTGGTTTGATGGTAAATATCAACCTTTGCCAAACGGAAACTGTCCGTACTGACTAACTCTAATTTATCTTTTTGAAAATTAAAGTAAACTCCTGAAAGTTCTGGATGTATACGACCTAAGCTACAAAAATTATAAACCTTTAATAGACCATTTAAAAAAGGAATGTTATCTACTTCAATAAAATTTTCCTTATTTTTTACTTGGGGAATGATTGGAAAATCTTCAGCTGGTAATCCCTTTACCTGAGAAGTAAAATCTTTACAGGAGACAAAAAGGGTGTTTTCTTTTGTTTCTAATTTAATTTCTTCATCGGGAAGAAAGTTAATTAAATTTGAAAGAATTTTAGATGGAATAGTTATTTTTCCTTCTTTTTCTATTTTTCCTAATAAAGAATAATTAATTCCAATTTCTAAATCAGTTCCAGATAGTGTTAAGTGGTTTTTATGAGTTTCTAATAAAATATTATTTAAAATAGGTAGAGAAAAGTTTTTCCCAGTAATTCTTTCTACTATATCTAATCCTTTTTTTAAAATATCTTTTTTAGTTATTATCTTCATGAAAACTATTTTTTTATGTTAATTTTACTCTCAAAATAAGCAGTTGATAGACTGTTGATAAAAAGTTTAATCTTTATTCTTGTTTTTTTTATTCATTTTTTTTAAACAGGTTTTCCTACTAGTTTTTAGAAATTAATTGTTTTATTAAATCTATTTCTTCTTTAAATTTATTGTCCATTTCTATTTCCTTGGAAATTTTTTCATATGCATAAATAGCTGTGGTATGATCTCTTCCTGCGAATCTTCGCCCAATAAAGGGGAAAGAACTTTTCAACTCTCGTCTTAAAAAAAACATTGCAATTTGGCGTGGTCTTACTATTTCTTTTTTTCTTGAAAATTGGAGAACCTCAGATTCTTTTAAATCATAAAAATCAGCAACACATTTTATGATTTTTTTAGAAGTAATCTTTTTATAAGGAGAAGAAATAACATTTTTTAAAAGAACTTTTATTTTTTCCACGTCAACATCACAGTTATTAACCTTCTGATAAACTGCTACTTGGTTTAATGCTCCTTCCAGTTCTCTAATGTTTCTTTTAATATTCAATGCTATATATTCCAAAACGTCAGAAGCAATATTAATTCTTTTTTCTTGAGCTTTTGTCTTTAAAATTGCGATTCTTGTTTCAAAATCAGGAAGGCTTATGTCTGTAATCATTCCGCCCTCAAAACGCGAACACAGTCTTTCTTCAAGAGAGGAAATAGCATTTGGCGGACGGTCAGATGAAATAACTATCTGCTTATTCTTTTCGTAAAGAGCGTTAAAGGTATGGAAAAACTCTTCTTGAGTTTTTTCTTTCCCAGCAATAAATTGAATGTCATCAATAATCAAGGCATCAACAATTCTATAATTTGACTTAAGTTTTTCCATGGTCTGGTTTCGGATAGAGCTGACTACTTCTGAGGTAAACTTTTCCGAAGAAATATATTTTATCTTCTTTGAGGGAAAATTTTTGACAATTTCATTGCCAATTGCTTGAAGAAGATGTGTTTTCCCAAGGCCTACTCCCCCGTATATAAACAAAGGATTATAAGTCGATCCTGGGTTTTTAGATATTGCCTGAGAGGCAGCATGAGAAAGTTCATTGAACGAACCAACAATAAAATTATCAAAAGTGTAGCGAGGATTTAAATTAGTTTCCCTATTAACTTTAAATTGTGGGAAGTCAAGCTGTTCTATTCTATTTCTAGTTGTTGTCTCTGCTTTTTCTTTTATACTTGAATGGACTACTTCATATTTTACTTCTTTAATGCTTTGGTCTATCTCGTGAAGAATTTTTAGTATGGTTTTATTGTACTTATTCAAAAGCCATTCTTTGGAAAAGTTATTTGGCACAGAAACTACTACTTCGCCTTCTTTTTTGCCAATGATCTCTGTGTTTTTAAACCAGGTGGCAAAGTTCGCTTGAGAAATATCAAATTGGATTTTAGCAAGAAGAGCTTGCCATAATTCTTCCTTAGTCATGGTCTCATTATACCACATGATCCTTAAAGCCAAAATGAGAACAAAAACAGTTCAGACCTTAATAACCTGTGGAGAAAATGTTAAATTAGAAGAGAGTTGACCTTAGCGTGTCTTTTTGATAATATGAGATATGTGCAATATGTTAACACTATGAGCATTACTTACCAACCCAAAAAAAAGAAGAGAAAAAAGACTCATGGCTTTATGAAAAGAGCCGGGAGTCGGAATGGAAGAAAAGTTTTAAACAGAAGGAGAAGGAAAAAAAGAAAAAGAATAACAGTTTAAAATGCTTCCGAAAGAAAATCAGCTAAAAAAAACTAGGGATTTTGACAGAGTCTTTAATAAGGGGAAAGGCTTTAAAAAGAAATTGCTTGTTTTGAAAAAACTTAGAAACGATTCGGGTTTTAGTAGATTCGGATTCATTGTTAACAAGAAAGTTTCAAAAAAAGCTGTTATCAGAAATAAGATAAAAAGGAGGATGAGAGAAACAGCAAGAAACTTTTTTCCTAAAATAGAAAAAGGTTGGGACATTATATTAATTGCTGTTCCAGGAATAGAAAAAGAGGAATTTATGGATTTGAAAAAAAACATAGAAGAAATTTTTAAGAATGCAGAAATTTTAAAATGAAAAATCTCTGCTTAGTCACAATAAAACTTTATCAAACATTTATTTCTCCCCAAACAGGAGAGAATTGCCGTTTTTATCCAAGCTGTTCAGAATATACCCTTCAGGCAATAAAAAAATACGGGATCATTAAAGGTTTTTTTATGGGAACAAAGAGAATTTTAAAATGTTCATTTTGGAATAAAGGAGGAATAGACATTCCTTAAAAATATGAGTCTAATTATTAATGCTTTTAATGTTGTTTTATATCAGCCGTTATTCAACGCTCTTGTTTTTTTATACCAGCATATACCTGGCAATGATTTTGGAGTAGCGGTTATAGTCCTAACTATTCTGATAAGGTTTTTGCTATATCCGGTAATGTTTAAGTCTTTAAAAAGCCAGAAGCAAATGCAGGACCTTCAGCCTAAGATTCAGGAAATCAAGAGAAAGCTCAAAGACAATAAACAGGAGCAGTCAAAAGCAATGATGGGGCTATATCAGAAAGAAAAGATAAACCCTTTTGGGGGATGCCTTCCTTTAATAATTCAAATGCCGATCTTGATTGCTCTTTACAGGGTTTTTTGGAAGGGATTTCAGCCGGAACAGCTCAATTTCCTTTATTCTTTTATCCCCTCTCCGGGAGGAATAGATCCCTCTTTTTTAGGGATTATAGATTTATCTCAACCTAGTTTTTTGTTAGCCATAATTGCTGGAGTAGCTCAGTTTTTCCAAGGGAAATTACTATCTCCTAAAGTTCAACAAAAAGGAAAAAATCAAACAGACCAATTTTCTCAAATGATGCAAAAACAAATGATATATTTTTTCCCTTTCTTTACAGTGTTAATCTTATGGAAAATGCCTGCTGCTATTGGAATTTACTGGATAATTACAGCTTTATTCTCAATTTTTCAACAAAGAATTATTAATAAAAAGCATGAATCTGCCGAACTCTGAAAAAATAAAAAAGATAGTTAAACAATTTTTTGATAAAATGGGTTTTGAAGTAAGCGTTGAGATTAAGTCGCCCCAAGAGCTGACTATTCCTATTAGTTTAACAGCAAAAGAGCCACAGGTTTTAATTGGGAAGAACGGAGAAACTCTTTTTGAAATTCAGCGTTTATTAAAAATTATTCTTAAAAAAGCTATTGCTCCGGGAAAAAGCTTTTATCTAGACGTAGACATTAATGAGTATAAAAAAAAGAAGAGAGAATACCTAAAAGAGTTGGCAAGAATGTCAGCAGATGAAGTTTTTCTGTCTAAGGAAGAGAAAAATTTTCCTCCGATGAATGCTTACGAGAGAAGGATAATTCATTTAGAATTATCCTTAAGGGGAGACGTTGTTACTGAAAGCGTTGGAGAGGGAGCAGAAAGAAGGATAGTGATTAAACCGGCATGATTAAAATGTTGTTCCCATAAAAACATGTAATTGGCCGATGCAAGGCTGTCTCCAAAGCCAATTTTTAGTACAAAACTTAGAAATATAATCTTCTGTTAAATTTCTATCACTTTCATTAAAAACTTCACAATAGTCTGGATGTCCATATCCGCTGACTATGGTTTCTCCTCTCCCAAAGGCCACAGCCACCCATTCTTTATCTTTATCAATTTTAATTGATTGAGCGGGCTCATAATCAATTGAATAAATTCCTACTCCAAATGTTCCTTTGCTTTCTCCTTCAAAATCACGATCTTTGTATACGGTTACTCCTTCCCCGATAGCAGAGCTGTTTAAAAAGAAAGGCGTAGCAGAATAATAAGAACCTATTTTTTTACTGGAAGTCGCTATTTCACATTCTTCCATAAAAGACGATCCTTTATGAAGGACTACTCCATATTCTCCTACTATATAGACGTGTTTAAGATTTTTCGCAAAGCTTTTTGTAAAAGAACTTTTTGTAAAAACTCTTTTACATGATTCTCTGATAATTTTTTCTTGCTCTTCGGTAATGTCTTTATATTCTTTCATGCTGTCCTCAAATCCTTCTATGTCTTTTGTACAAAGCCAAACGCCGGGACCAAGCTCCGTTGATGCCTCTTCTAAAGGTTTAACATTAAAAACCGTTAACTGTGGATTGACGGTTTTTAAGATAAGGTAAGAAGAAATAAGGATTATCATTCCCAATAAAGCAGAGAAAATTTGGTTCCTTGAATCAGATTGAACGCTTGGATTACCCGAAGAGGTTAGATATTTGAATCCTCCCATTAAGAGAGCTCCGAATGCGACAAAGCCAACAATCCATATGGAAAAATTAAAGATATATTTAACATATTCTGGCAGAGGCGTTGAAACGTTTTCGGGTTGGTACCCCCCAATTTCCGGGTAGTCTGTCTCAAGATTTTGAGCAGAACAAAGAGAAAAGGAAAAAAGAGCGATTAGACAGATTAAAATAAAGTTTTTCTTGGAAATCATATTATTTTAAAATATTAATAATTTGTTCACAAACTGATGAAATCTTTCCTGAAAGATCATTTATTTCCTTTATTTTGGCATTTATTTTACTGGTCGGGCAAGGATTGCCTCCAGTACATTCATCGGGATGGCATCCATATGTATCGTGGCAACTTTCTTCTTGGCAATGAGCTTCACATTCGTCGCCGGGAATAATACATTCATTTGGTAACTTAGATAATCCATTAACGGATAGAGACATTTCTTTAATTTGTTCAGCAATATTCTCTATATTTTCCATGAGGTCATTGCAATTTTCTTCGGTTAGTCTTTTCCAATATATAAAGTGTTCAAGTTCTGGAATCATATCTTCTCTTTCGGAAATCATTCGGTTCTTATAATAAAGAAGTTCATCCATTGTTATTATAATTGATTTTTGTTTTTCTTCAATAAAGCCACGATTTCCGCATGGATCTCCATAGCAACGGATTGGACTGCAGCTTAATCCCATGCAATCACATTCTGAAACACAATCTGAACATTTGCAATCTTCAACTGATTTTCCAATATCAGAGCTTTCTTCTTTTATCAGAGGGAGAGCTCTCTCTCTGATAACTTCTGCCAGTTTTTTAATTCTAACCAAAGGATCTGGAGAGACTGGCTTAGTAGGAGAAGGCAAGGGGAGTGCTTCAATTTCTCTAAGTTCTTGCGTTCCAAGCTTTACCAACTGTGGATTAATAGTTGTTAAAATTAAGTAAGAAAATAACAAAATTGCTCCTCCAACAAACGCTGCCTTAATTTGCTTTTTGGCATCCTGTTTTATCTTTGAATCTCCAGTTGAAGTAAGGTAACGGATCCCAGCCCAGACTATTATCCCAAAAGAAAGAATACCCAGTGCCCATATGGAAAAATTAAAGATATATTGAACATATTCTGGCAGAGGCGTTGAAACGTTTTCGGGTTGGTATCCCCCGATTTCAGGGTAGTTTGTCTCAAGATTTTGAGCAGAACAGATAGAAAAAGCCAAAGAGAATATAAATATTAAAAATAATGCTTTTTTTCTTGTCATTTAGTCTTTTGTTCTGCAGCAGAAAAAATTGTATTCATAACAATTTTCAAGAATACTGCAGTTGCCGGATATTTTACATTCATTTTTTTTCTCAAATATTTTTCCTTCTGGACCAATGGCTCCGATTGCCCTTTCGCAATTTAAGAGGATCCATCCTGACTCTATTTCGCTTGGATCGGCGATACAGAAATGAATTTTTTCAGCCATTTCTTCAAAAGAGCCGTTGAGAAAATTAGGAATATCTTTATTTATTATTTTTTCTATTTCTTTCTGTTTTTTAGAAATATTTTCATCTATGCCGGCAATTTCTTTGACGCTGATTATTGGACAAGGAGTGCCTACGCAGTTACATCCTTTGCATCCGCATTCTTGGCCGCAACAGGTACAGCCACAGACGGGTTTGCAGTTTTTTGAGGTGCATTCAGAAACAGCTTTGTGCAGCGTGTCTATGGCTCCAATCATTTCGTTTTGCAATTCTGCCAGTTCTTTCATTTTTTCTATTAAACCGCTTACTATTTCCAAACCTTTATCAATAACTTCTCCAAAAGGAATTGGTTGGGGGCAGTCTATTATTGTTTCAAACTCTCCTCCTTCCCTAAGCCAATCTAAAAATATTTCATTATATTCTTCAATATCTTCTTCGGTGAGTTCTGATTCTGGAATATATGAAGACTGATTTCCCCCAACCGGACAATAAAAATCAGCTTGGGACGAAGGAATAAGCGTTTCGAATTCGTCCCAATATTGTATTTTCTTTAATTTCCATCCCTGTTTTATATAATAATCTTTTAAACTGATAAATTGATCTCTACTCATAATCCCTGAAAGTGGGCAATCATTTTTCATTATCTTTAGAGTCTTCTGAATTTTTTCAGTCATTGTTTCTATTGAAAGTATCTCTTCTTCAGTCTTTTTATTTTGCTCCTGCAGTTCGTTTATGCTCGTTATGTTTTTTAACTTTATCTCGGTAAGTTTTTCTCTCACCTTGCAGCAAGGATCAGAAGTGCAGTATAGAGGGGCACAAGACTGCTTGCACTCTCCTTCTTTCATCTCACATTTTCCTTCGCAAACTGGAGTAAGACATCCTGTCCCGCATGGAGAAAGGCAAGTACAATCTTCAGAAGTTTCTTTAAGCTTATCGCTCCAGTGTTTGACATTATGAGCGGTTTCTGTTGTCTCCCCAGCGATATTTTTTATTCTTGTTATTCGGCCTATCCCAAAAAGCCCATAAGTGCTTTCTTTAAGCATTGTTTCTATAGGAAGCTCTACATTAATTGATGTGGTGACTTCCGGAAGCTCAAAAGGATCCGGAGGCGTAATTTCTACTTTTTCTATTTCTTTAGATTCTAATATTGTTAATTGGGGATTAATGCTGTAAAGGATAAAATATGACCCTAATAGTATGGCAACTCCCAAAACAGCAACCGTAATTTGATTTTTGGCGTCAGTTCTTTTTGACGGACTTCCCACCGAAGTTAAAAAGCGGACTCCTCCAAGAATTAAAGATCCAAAAGCCGTAATTCCTATAATCCAAAGAGCAAAATTGAAAATATATTTAACATATTCTTGAGGAGAGATAGAGGTTGTTTTTGGCTGAATTCCTCCTAATTCTGGATATTGGATTTCCAATTCTCTTCCTTGGGCTGAAATAAGAAAAGCTCCCAGTAAAAGAGCCAAGAAAATAATAACAAAATATGTTTTGTTTTTTTTAAGAATATTCATATTCTAGAAAAACATTTTGATAACCCAGGTTGGAACAAAGTCGCTTACTACTGGAATCCGTTCAATAACAAGAGGAATAATCGTGCTTTGGATAGGAACCTTAGCGAGAACTACCAATAAAATTGCAAAAGGTATTTCAAGGGCAAGTTCCCATGTAAGAGAGTCAAATCCAAAACCTGGAATTAAATCAATGATTTCCATAATTACAGCGTAAATCATCAAAATTATCCCAGGAGGGGAAAGAAGAAAGTCTCGAGGAATCTTTTTAAACCATTTTCCAACTCCTCCCTTTTTTTTCCCGACTCCTCCCTTTTTTTTAATCTGAACTTTGTTCTCTTCTTCCATCTTTTATTTTTTTAGTCTCTCTCAGTTTTATCACTTCTTCCGGAGTAGTAGTGATGAATTGATCTTCAGCATACGAAGCCACAGCTCTCATTAAAACATGTTTTTGGCCGGCGAAAAACAATCCCTCTCCTATTGGAGTGCTTAAAAGAATGTTCTTTTCTTCTTCAGTTAAGTTAAATGTTTCTTTTACTGTTCCAATCATGGCTGAACTTTGCTTCATTAGGATTTGCAGAGCAGAATTAGTGATAATAGGTTTTCCGTATTCTGATTTCATAAAATCATTTACATCCTGGGTAATAGTAGTTACTCCAAGCCAATATTTTCTAGCTCTTTTTACTATTCCAAACAGAAAAGAAGCTCCATCCTCATTTTTCATTATCCACCAGGCCTCATCAATAACCAGAATTCTTTTTTTCAATTCAGCCCTTATAACTGACCAAATATACTTCATAATAATAAACATTGCCATTGGCCTTAATTCGTCTTCCATGTCCCTGATTCCGAAAACCACCATTTTGTTTTCCATGTTAATATTAGACGGCTGATTGAAAAAGTTTGAATAAGTTCCTGATATAAACTTTTTGATTCTAATTACCAGGGATTCAGACCCTTCCATGGATTCTAAAACTCTCAAAAGATCTTCTGCTAAAGGAATATGTTCCTGCCAGGTTTTGGGATCAGAATAAGGAGTAATATCTTTTGAAGCATAAGTTTCTGTGAGGGCCCCGTCAAGAATGGCATCTTCTTCTGGGGTCAGTCCTTTAAGCATTATTCTTAACAGTCCCACCAAGCTAATAATATTTGATCTTAAGACATCTTCCGGGTCTTCGTCTTCTCTTGGAAGAGGAAGGTCAAAGGGGTTGATATGATTTTCGGAGCCTAAAGAAATATTAAAGAAAGATCCTCCAACAGCTTTTGATAGGGGGCCATATTCATTTTCAGGATCAATAATTATTACATCGGTGCCGATCATTAACGAGCGGAGAATTTCCAGCTTTATAAGGTAGGATTTTCCTCCACCGCTGGTTCCAAAGCATACTAAGTTTGCATTTTCCAGACTGAATCTGTCAAACAAAATTAAAGAATTGTTATGTCTATTTATTCCATAAAGAATTCCTTGGTTGGAGCTCAAATCAAAAGAGACGAAAGGGAAAATACTGCTTAAGGGGGCGGTATTCATGGGAGTGTATACTGCTAATTTGTCTGTTCCGTAAGGAGCGGTAGAGTCAAATCCTTCTTTCTGCTGGTAGAGGGCAGGCTTTATATAAATAAGCCTTGACTCTAAGACAGACCTTAGGTTGTTTTCAATGCTTTCTAATTCTTCTTTTGTTTTGCCGTAAATCGTTACATATACTCCAAGTTGGAACATTCTTTCTTGGGCTGTAGTCAGTTGATCTCTCAACTGCTCTATGTCGCGGTAAGAAGTTTCTAGCTCAGGATCCCTTACAAGGCCTTTTTCTTCTTTTTCTGAAATTTCTGCCTGGACCTCTGTTATTTTTTTCCTTAACTTTTTTAACATCATTCCAGTTTCAATTGGATGCAGAAACAAAGAAATATCCATTGGTACGTCCAGGTTTATTATCGGGGAAAACCATCCTGTACTCAAATATCTGGGGTAAGAGAAAATAAAAAAGGTTTTAGTAAGCTCCTCCCCTATCTCAATGTAACCAGAGCTAACCTTAATGGATGCAGGAGAAATAATGTCCTTTATTCCAATTTCTTCTTGAATCTGAAGTTCAATTTTTTCTTTTTTCTTTTTGAAAAACATAAATCTTTTTATTTTATATCAGGCGGCATTTCAGGATAATATCCTGTTTCTGCTTCCTGGGGATGAAACAAACTCCAAAAAAGCTCAATTAATTCGGGAGTAGCTAAAGGAACAGTAGTTAGTCCGCACCTTCTTAATCCCAATCCTAAAAATTCCAATCTTTGCCAAAGCTGATTTTTGCATCTTTGGAATTCCTCTTGAGTTAGAGACGGTATAGTTGTTTTTTTTAATTTTTTAGCAGTACTTATTCCTTTAGTCTCTAAAATTGAATAGGGCACGACAATGTAAAAGTTTTTAGACATGATTGAACCTCCCTTTATTAACTCTTCAATAAATTTGCGATATTCGCCGGTTTGAACCTTTAATAATTCATTCATCTGCTTTTTCTCAAGGTCTTCCAACTTTTCTAAATACCCCGTGATGTTCAGTTTTCTGGACTGGACTAAAATTTGGCAAGAGAAATCAAGAGAATTTAAAAACTCTTGGAATTGATAAATTATAGATTCCTGTTCTTCTTGGCTTTTTAGGGCGAAGTTCAAGGAAGAAGCTATCATTACTGCTTTTAAAGTATTGTCTTTTAGTATAATTATTCCTTCTTTGATCTCTTTTATCTCTAAAAATTCTTGAGTGCTAAATTTGTGCATATTATTTTTGGCCGGTTTCTATTTTAGATGACAAGCTTTTCAGTCTGCTTCTTTGAGAAATATTTAGAATAGGCCCTCTCTCTCTTTGTTTCTCTTCTTTTTTCTTAACCTTGATAATCCTTGGGGAAGCGCCTAATTTTTTCCAAATATATATCTTTGAAGAGAAGGAAAATGAAAAAAAGTTTTTTATCATAAGTATAATCGGCCTGCCGTTAATCTTTCCGAAGGCAAAAATAGATGCTATTCCCACTAGAACAAGGCAGATTGCTATAAAGAAAGGAATAGAGGAAATAAAAAAGTAAAGTATGAAGCAAGTTATACCTGCGCTTCCAAGGTAGCCAACCTGTGTGGGGCTTAGGGGTCCGATTAACCTTGTTTCTCTGTTAATAAATTTTGGAACAATAAAAGACATATTCTATTCTTCAATTGATTCTCTATAAGAATCTTGTTCTGCTTGGTCTTTTCCATTGGATTCTTTTCCCATCTGGTCAAGGATCTTTTCTTTAATCTCCGTAAACATTGCTTCAGAGCTTTCTTCGGAAATGTTAAGTTTTTTTATTAAAAGAGAAGGGATCTCTTCAATTTTGTTTTCTTCAACAGATTCCTTTAATATTCTTGATATTGTTCTAGAGGGAAAGGTCTCAAATATTTTCATCTTTTCATCAATGTTTTCAGTCTCAATCATCACTTTTTCTCTCTCTTCTTCTGTCTTTTTTAATTTATATTTTTCTACAAGATCTGCGACTACAAAAGCGGCTTCTGAAGGGAAGATTATTCTTTTATTGTTGTTGTCTTGTTTCATGTTAAAAGTTTTAGGTTACAAAATTTGGTCCAGTAACTGCCATTTCTAAATCATGGATTCTTTCTGCTTCTTTATAAGCTTCATCAGTTCCAAGAGCCATGAGACGCACCATCTCTGTATTTATGTTTTGTTTGTTCTTAATAACTTCATCCAACATATTCCTTCTTATTTTATTGCTAACTCGCTCTGACGTTGCTATATAATCAAGCTGTTTTTTGTCTAAATGTCTGATGAATGCAAATTTTTCGAAGGCCTCAGCTTGTGTGTCGTCTAGAAGTTTCCTGGCTGTTTTCTTCTGAACATGTTGTTTTATTGCATCTTGCACTCCCGTTAGTCTACTCGCTTCCTCTGGCCTAGCATCTATAATTGCCTTTAGATCAAGCCCTTTTTCTCCTTTATCTACCATTTTTCTAATTTCCTTAATCTCGTCGTCGTTAACTTTTTTCTCTCTTGCCAAATTATTCAAAGCAGCAGTTTTATTGAGCCTACCTTCCTCTGAAAGAAAAGTTTTGCCTTTAGCTATTTTTTGTTGTTCTTTAATAGGAAGTGCGTCTATTCTTTTCTCTGCTTCTGTTATTTTTGTTTTTTCTTCTAATGCAGTTGTCCCGGGTTTGTCTCCTATCCCTATATATGGTCTTGCTTTTTCTCCTTGTCTTCTAACCCATCTACCTGTTTCTGCTTGTCCTTGGGGAGTAATTCCTTTGCCAAATCCTTTGAAAAAGCCTCCTGTCTTTTCCTTGAATCCTTTTCCTTGTTTTGCTCCTTTAGCTGCTCCTCTAATCCCCGAACCGTATCCTTTCCATACTCCCGCAACTCCTTTTTTCCCTCCTTTTTCAGCCCATCCTCTGGCTTTTTGCCCTCCCTTTTTAGCAAAAACTAAAATTTGAGAAGCTCCCATAGCCGAGGTTTGGAAAGCAAACATCAGTCCTATAAACATGAAAATTAAAGGAACCATATATTGCAAAGGAAGATTCATTGCTCCTCCTCCCATAGATTCACTTTCCGGTGCCCCATGTATAATATCAGGAGCTTTTTCTGCAACCTGCTCTGAAAGATAAAGAAAGAAACCAGTTGTTATTCCGATAATCGACCAACTGAGAAATTGATTCCACCACTGATTCCATATTTTTTTGGTGGCAGGAAGAATATAGGAAACAAAAGCTAAGGGCGACAAAATAACTAAAACCCAAATTACTGCATATCTTACCATAAAAATCAAAGCATATAGGAGTATAAGGAAGAAAAGAATAAAGTTGAATATTATAAGAACCAAAGACTCTGTTAGCATTCCTAATTGTTCAGTAAACTTATTAGGTCCGAGCATGGCCGAGAGTCTATCGTTGTACCCGCTGGATATGTTTATTACTGTCTTAAAGCCAGTTATGTGATCAGTAAAATAATGCATTAGAATGTTGCAAGGATCAATAATCAATCCGCAAATTACCGGAGCAAAATTTACCAAAAGAGCAACTACGACCAAGGTGATTAAAAGTTTTTGGGTCTGGTATTCTTTTAATCTTAAGATAGTAGCAAAGGCAATAAAAACTAAAACTAAAACCAGAGCCATATTAACAAAGCTCTGGGTAATATTTAATCCAATTTCAATTATGGAGTTTCCACTGGGATTAGTGTAGGATAGATTGGTGAATCCAGGGCTTAATACCCATTCTAGTATTTTGCTGGCTGTTGCTGCCAACAAAGAGGTAATTCCTATTACTCCTTGAGCTAAAAGAATAATAACGTTGGTGGGAATCTGAGTGATTGCTCCGACTATGGTGTCCCAAAAAGCAGCAAAAGTTATTTTCGGAAAAAGCAATAAAGCAGTTGCTATCAAAGGAAAAGAATATATTTTTCTCTTGCTTATATGATAGAAAAAAGCTTTTATTTTCTGATACATTATTTTATTATATCACCTTTATATGTTTTGGCCAATTTTATCCAATCTTCAACGCTTAAAGTCTCGGGTCTCTGGCTTGGCGCAATTTTATTTTTCAAAAGCCAAGCTCTTACCTTCTCTTTATTTGATTTTACCTTACTTGAAGTCCTTAATGCAAGCTTTGCCGACAAAGTATTTAAGATTTGTTTTCTGGGATGGCAAAACCCGGCTTTGACAACTTCAAAAAAGGTTTCACATGGAACTATTTTCAGCTTTGGCTTGATCTCTATTATAGCGGAATTAACTTTCGGTTTTGGCCAAAAAGCTTTTTTAGAAACATAAGAAATGATTTTTGGATCTGAATAAAACTGAATGCAGACTGCCAAAAGGCTCATTCGAGGAGGAGTTGCGCAGATTCTTTGCCCAACTTCTTTTTGAACCATTAAGGTCATTGATATTGGTTTTCTTCCAGCTTCTAAAAACTTTCTAATTAAGGGAGAAACAATATAATAAGGAAGATTTGCTATAACTTTATACGGTTTTTGAGGAGGATCCATTTTTAATATGTCTTTTTGGATAATTTCCAGGTTTTTGGTGTCTTTAAAGCTTTTTCTCAAGATTTCAACCATTGCAGGATCTTTCTCAACAGCTATTACTTTTTTTGCTTTTTTTACCAATTCTCTTGTTAAAGTTCCCGTTCCAGGACCTATTTCTAAAATAATGTCTTTCGAGGTAATATTTCCCGCTCTAACGATTTTTCCAAGCACGTTTTTATCAATTAAAAAGTTCTGTCCAAGTCTTTTTTTGGGATGAACCCCGCGTTTTAAAAATAAATGCTTAGTATCTTTATCCATTGAACAATTATAACCTAAAATTAAGCTGTGGAGAAACAGCTTGACCGATTAAAAAAAGAGGAACATTATAATAATTAGACATATGGAAGAAATTCCTGATAAATTTATATTTTCTCTGAAGAAAAGAAAGCTTGGACTAAAGAAATCATTATATATTTTTACTGGTTTTTTGGCAATACTTTTACTTGCTGTTTTTTTGAGTGGGGAAAAAGAATTAAAAGGCAAGGAAACAAATATTGACAGAGAAAGCTTATTCTTGTCTTCCCAGTTTTACCAAGGTAGTTATCCAGAGCTCGGCCTTATTCAAAACAATTGTTTGGTTGGATTCTCCCCTTCTTTCCAAGCTGACTCAAGAGCCTTATTGTCTTATGCAGGATCTGAAGAATCAAAGGATATAAGAGAATATATAGTTCAGGAAGGCGATAGTCTCTCTCTGATTGCCGAAAAGTTTAATATTTCCGTCCAAACCATTGCGTGGGCTAACGATATAGGCAGTTCTTTTATCAAGCCAGGACAAAAACTTATAATCTTACCAGTCTCAGGGGTAGTTCATTTAGTAAGGTCCGGAGATATATTGAGTAAAATTGCCCAAACATATAAGATCGAAGAGAAAGACATTGTCGCTTTTAATGATATTTCTGATGATAAAATATATATTGGAGATATTTTAGTTATTCCAGGAGGGAAAGAGACCTCTGTTATTGGGGATTATTCTATTCCTTTAGCTAGCTCTTATTTTATCTTTCCGTGTAAAGGAAGTATCTCTCAAAGACTTCACTGGTATAACGCTGTTGATATCGCGAATAAATGCGGTACTCCTATTTATGCTGCAGCTGAAGGCACAATCCAAAAAGCAGGATGGGCCGGAATTGGAGGAAATTTTGTGCGCATTATTCATCCAAATAACGTGGTAACATATTACGGTCATTTATCTAAAATTTTAGTAGGAGTGGGCCAGAAAGTATCTCAAGGCAGCTTGATAGGATACATGGGCGCCACTGGACAAGCAACAGGATGCCATCTTCATTTTGATGTTATAGGAGCTAGAAATCCCCTATCAGATTATCTATTAGGAACTTATTTAGGATGGAAATAAGTTTTTATTGATTCTCACACTTAATGCACATTTTAGCTTCCGGGCAAGCCATTAATCTCTCTGAAGAGATTTTCTTTTTGCATTTTTCACAGATTCCGTATTTCCCTTTCTCTATTTTTTCAAGAGCTATATTAATATCTTTTAATCTAAGTTCCAGCTTATATTCGATAGGAAGCCGAGTGGAATATTCTTCTACTTCAGAAGCTGCTTCTTCTATTGCCTGGCTTTCAGAGCTCTTGCCGTAATCTGGGAACCTGCTGTCCCAATTATTTTTTAACTTAGGATCTTCAACGGCAAACTTTTGCAGTTCTTTCTTGAGAGAATCTCTTTCGGAACAAAGCTTTAGCCGAAGATCTTCAAGAATGTTTTTTTTCATATGCCTATCTTTGGTGGACACTGTTTAATTTTTCTTTTGTAGCTTGATCAACTATTCCCGTTCCTTCGGTTAATCCCCACGGCTTTAGAATCTCGTCTGGATATTTCTGCTGAAAACGAATTACAGCTTCTTTTGAAAGGGATCCAAAGTATCCGGTAATCAAACGATCTGGATAAATCTTAATGTCTTTTGCCAGCCATGTTTGAAGAATTTCAACTTCTACTCCCCTGCTTCCCATATCTAATTCTTCAGTTATCTCTGATTTAAACTCGATCATTTGCAGCATTGTTTCTTCTGAAGTGGTAAAGACAAGGTAATCTTTGATTAAGCAATAATATATTCCAAAGCTTTCTTGGTAGAAATCAGTATAAAAATAGGTTACTCCAAGATGAGTTTTTTCTTCAATCGGATGGGTTACCATTAACTTCTCTTTTCCAGTGAGAAGGAAAAGAGGATCAAGGTCTGCCTTTATTTCCTTTCTCCATTCTTCAAGAAGAATTTCTAATTCCTCTTTTTTTTCTATTTGGGTTATAAATCCAAAGTGATAGTTCAAAGGAGAATATATAAACAATGTAAAATCGTCTTTTATGTTCTCGTAAAATGTTTCTGGCGTTTCTACCCCTATTGCTTCAAAAAAGTCTTTTAGGCCGACTGCTTTTTTTTCTTCTAAGTCTTTAATCACTATTCTTGTGAAGCTCTTTTCTTGCAGTTCCGCTTTAAGAAGTTTTGAAAATGAAAGAGAAAGATCCTCAAGGGAAGAAATATTTATTTCTTCGGTTTCGTCTACTCTGAAGAGAGAAGGAGAAACTGTTATTTCTTCTGGTTCCACTATCGGTTCAGTTGATGTTGCCGGCGGGGAAGGAATTGGGGGTATTCCTTCTTTTATTTTTAAAATATCAAATACAAAAACCAAAACAGCTATAACTGCGGAGATAATTAATATTAAGAGCAGCACCCTTATCCATATTTTCTCAAAAACAGACGGTTTTGTCTGAAGAACCGGCCTAAAAACCACTTCTTCTTTTTTTTGCTCTAAGGAAGATAGATCGGCGTTCTTTGGTTTTTGTTTTTTTACTCCTATTTTTTTTAGATAATCTTCTCTTGCTTCTTTCTCTTTTTTCGGAGTTATGGTCAGCTTTTCTATGATTTTTTCTTTTCTTTCTTCTTTTTGAATAATTGATTTCTTTTCTGCTTCTGCTCTTTTTCTAATCAATTCTATTATGTTTTCCTCTTTCTTTTTTTCTTCAGTTTCTTCTGTTTCTTCTTTTTCTTTTCTTGCTCTTTTCTCAATTAATTCTATCGTTGCTTTTTCCTTTTCCTTTTCTTTATTTCCCTCCGCTTCTTCAGCAACTTGTTTCTCTTCCACGATCTTTTTACCGCACCAGCCACAGAATTTATCGCTGTCTAAAATATTTTTTTTGCAGTAAGGACATGTTTTCATTATTCTAAAGACTTTCCGCATTGGGTGCAGAACTTTAAGCCAATTTTGTTTTTGAACTTACAAAAAGGACAAATAATATATTCTTTTTCCGGCTTTTCTTCTGTTTTACTGTTAATGTCGTCTATCCTTATTTTTATTTTATTCTCCAGAGAAATAATTTTTTGATAATCTAATTCTGCTGATTGAATCTCTGAATCATTTTTTTGAATTGATTCTTCTAAACTCCATTTCCTTGTTTCAATCTTTCTTCTCTCGTCCTCCTTTTCCCTCCTTTCGCTTTCTATTTCTCTTTTTTTATCTGGCTGAACAGTCAAAGCTTCTTTTTCTTCTATTATTCCAACACCTTGCTCTATTTGCTGTTCTTGGTCCAAGACATTGTCTAGAGTTTCCTTAAGTTTTCTTTTCTGCTCAGACAGTGAAGCTTTTTTAAGTTCTATCGGCTTTTTTCTTGTTTGGATCTTGGCAAACTCTTTTTCTAATTTTTCTTTCTCTTTTTTGAGTTTTAAAACTTCTTGAATAGCTAAAATTTCTTCCATTCTCTTTTTTAATTCCGTTTCTTTCTCTAAGATTGTTTTATAATCTTCGTTATTTTCTCTAATTTTCTTTTCAGTTTCAACTTTTTCATTGTCTAGCGTCCATCTGCTGTTTTCAAACTCTTTTCTTAGCTCTTCCAGTTTCCATCTTTCTTTCTCAATTTCTTTCTCTTTCTTAATGTCTCTTTTCTCTGCTTTTTGCAGTTTTTCTTCTTCTTTTTGAACAGTTTTTACCCTTTCTTCTATTCCCTCTTCCTTTTTTTCAAGGGCGGAAACGTTTTCTTCGATTTTACTCAATTTTAAGTTTAGAGAGTTTTTTATAATTTCAAACGGTTGTTTTTTCTCTGGAAAAAGTTCAAGCTCTTTTTCTACTTTTTCTTTTTCTTGTCCAATATTAATCTTTCTTTTCTCTTTTTCCCTTTCTTCTCTTTCTCGATCTGCTTTTTCTTTTTCTTCTTTCTCTCTTCTTTCTTCTTCTAATCTTCTTCTCTCTTTTTCTATTGATTCTTTTACCTCTTTTTCCGTTGTTTCCCTTATCGTCTCTGCATCCTCTTTAGTTTTTTCATCAACATTTTCCTCTTCCTTTATTGTTGCTTGCTCTTTCTCTGCCTCCTCCTTCATTTCTATGTCTTCTTTTTCTGCGCTCACCGTCTCTCTCTGTTTTTCTTCCAGCATTGTTTTTTCTTTTTCTTCTATCTCTTCTTTTTTTAGACGCATTATTTCTCTCTGCTTTTCTGCTTCCAGAATTGCCTTCTCTTTTATTTCCTCTTTAATCTTTTTAACTTTTTCAACTTCCATGCTTTTCTTTTTCGGTAAAGTTTTTACTCCCTCAACACCAAATTTAGCAATATCTTTTTGCATGGTTTTAATTTTATCTTTCGGGATTTTTACTTTTCTTAACTGATTTTCGTTTTGAGCCATAATAGTGAAGAGAACTTATCTCTTTTATTTTTTTGCGTCTTTCATTGAAAGATTGATCCTTCCTTGTTCGTCTATAGAGATTACTTTCACAGAAACAACATCTCCAATTTTTATTATATCCTCAACCTTCTTTACATGGAAGGGGGCAAGCTGTGAAATATGAACTAACCCTTCTTGGTTTGGTAAGATCTCAACGAATGCTCCAAAGTCAAGTATTCTCTTTACCTTTCCCTGGAACATCTCTCCAACCTTAGCTTCTCTGGTGATATCATTTATTCGTGAAATTGCTTTTTGAGCCGATTCCTCGCTTTCTGCCGTGATAAACACTTTCCCGGAGTTTTCTATATTCACTTCTGCTCCTGACTTTTCAGTAATCTCACGAATTATTTTTCCGCCAGGACCTATTATTTCACCGATCTTTTCGGGATTAACCTGGAGAATATATACTCTTGGCGCCCACTGGGAGAGGTTTTTTCTTGGTTCTGCGATTGTTTTTTCCATCTCTTTTAAAATTTGAAGCCTGGCCTTTTTCCCTCTTTCTAAAGTTTCTTTTATAATTTTTTCATTAATCCCGGATATTTTAACATCCAACTGGATAGCATTAACGCCGTTCTTGGTCCCGGCAATTTTAAAATCCATATCTCCGTAATGGTCTTCTGGCCCCTGGATATCGGTAAGTATTTTGTATTCTCCCCTTTCGTTAGATGCTAGTCCCATAGCAATTCCTGCTACATGGTTTTTTATGGGAACTCCCGAATCCATTAAAGATAAAGAAGAACTGCATATTGAAGCCATGCTTGAAGATCCGTTTGAAGAGAGAATTTCAGAAACAATTCTAATAGTATATGGAAACTCTTCAAAGTCAGGGATTACAGGGGACAAAGCTTTTTCTGCAAGCATTCCATGGCCGATTTCTCTTCTTCCGGGCCCTCTTAGAGGTTTTGTTTCGCCAGAACAATACGGAGGAAAATTATAGTGATGCATAAATCTTTTTTTCCCGACAAACTCCATTCCTTCTACTAATTTTACGTCACCGGGAGCACCCAGCGTAAGGATAGAAAGAGACTTTGTTTTTCCTCTTTCAAAAAGTCCTGTTCCGTGAGTTCTTGGGAGAATGCCTATCTGCGTGGAAAGCTTTCTTATTTCATCAATCTGTCTTTTGTCTGGTCTTTTTTCTGATTTTATGATGTTTTCATGAACTATTCTATCTATCTCGTCTTCTAAAAAAGCAGAAGCATACCCGGCTTTATCTTCTCCTGGATGTTTCTCTTCAATGTGCAGAAGGACTTCTTCTTTTAACGCTTCAACTTCTTCCATTTCGTCTCCTCTATAAATTGCTTTTTCAAGTTTATCTTCTATGAACTTTTTAGTTTCTTGTTCTGTCTCTGGATCAATTTGTTTTTCAGGCAGACTGATCTTTTTCTTTCCCGCCTTTTTAATAATTTCTTTTTGGAAATTGATTATTTTTTCAAGATATGGCTTTGAAAACTTTACTGCTTCAAGAATTGTTTCTTCTGAAACATCACTTCCCTCTCCTTCAATCATGTTTATTAGACAAGAATCTTCATTAGATGGAGTTGATGCTAGTATTATGTCAAGATTCTCTTCTTCTTTCTGACTGTAAGTTGGATTTAAAACAAAGCCATTATTTTTCTCTCCTATTCTCACGGCAGCTATCGGTCCTTTCCAAGGAATATCTGATATTCCTAAGGCGATAGAGGCAGCTATTAATCCTGGAACATCTGGATCGTTTTCCCTGTCCCATGAAAGGCAAGTTACCATAACCTGAACTTCTTTTTTAAACCCTTTTGGAAATCTTGGCCTTATTGTTCTGTCAATTATTCTTGATGTTATAATCGCTTCATCCGTGGGTCTGCTCTCTCTTCTAAGGAATCTTGATCCCAAGATTTTTCCCGCAGCGTAAAATCTTTCCTGATATTCCACTGTTAAGGGAAGAAAGCTCTGGTTTTCTCTTTCTTGTTTTGACATTACCGCTGTAGCCATAACAACAGTGTCTCCGTATTTCACCCAGCAGGAGCCATTGGCTTTTTCTGCCAGGTTTTTAATTTCTACCTCTAAATCTTTTTCTCCGAGTTTCAATTTAAATTTTTCCATGTTCTTATTTCTTTAGAAGATATTTCTTAGGATTCTTACATAGGTCAATAAACTCATCTGCTTGTTCTTTTATTCTTGCTGAAGAGGATCTTCCAAAAGCAATAACTTCCACTCTTTTCCCTTGATTTTTTAAGTATTCAATTAATTGGAAGAAATCTCCGTCGCCTGACATTAAAACAATTGTGTCCACGCTTGGAGATATTCTTATAGCGTCAACGGCAATTCCAACGTCCCAATCAGCTTTCTTTGCTCCTCCGTAAAATTCCTGCAAGTCTCTTACTCTTGTTTCTATTCCCAGTTTTGTCAGGGCATCAAAAAAAGACTTTTCTTCTCCTGTCTTTGTTTTTACTACATATCCAAAAGCTCTGATCAAACTTCTTTGCTCTACTGCTGTTTTCAAAACCTCCTTAAAATTAACTTTTGCTTGGTAAAGATTTTTTGCTGAATGGTATAAATTTTGAACATCAATTAGAACCGCTATTCTCTGTCCATTGTGCCTTATTATTGACATAGTTATTTTTTTAGCCCTGTTTTTTTAACAATGCTATTGTATTTTTTAACATCTTTTCTTTTTAGATAATTCAAAAGCTTTCTTCTTGTTGCTACCATTTTGAGCAATCCTCTTTTCGAGTGAATATCTCTTGGGTGCTTTTTCAAATGTAAAAGAAGCTGCTTTATCTCCTTGCAAAGCAGAGCTATTTGAACTTCAGAAGAACCAGTGTCGCTTTTATGCAACTTGTATTTTGTTATGACTTTCTCTTTTTCTTCTTGAGTTAGCATGTTTTCTTTTTTTATTTTAGACCTTGGATTAATTTTAATTTAGAACCTGATTTTATCTTACAAGAAAAGATGTAAGAAGGCAAGAGAATTATTTTTTTAAATAAAATATAGCTATTTATGCAATGCTATTTTTTATTGGCGTTCTATTCTTAAAATAGTTCGAACGCATTTCGTCGCCGTAGGTGGCGACGGCAAGCCCCCCAAAATTTGAGCGGTTTTATCGCGATCTTTGACAATTTCAAGTTTTTCTATGAGTTGATATCAACTCATATCAGAAAATTTTGCAACCGTAAAATTTCTGATTTGGCGGCAAATTCTAAAGAAAAGCGGTCTGAGACTAGCTCACACCGCTTCTGACCATAAATTAATTTAACTTTCTTCTAAGAGGGGCCCTGCATTTGGGACAAAATTTATCCCATCTCTCTACGTAATGACCGTTAGGGCAGGATATCGGTTTTTCTTTTTTAACAAGTGCCATAACGCCGTCGCATTCAGAACAGTATTTCTTTCTTGCAGAAGGGAAATAGATAACTCTACTACACTTTGTACAAACCCATTGCCACTTTCCCTCAAAAACGAGAGCTCCTACAAAAATTACAAACCCTAGAACCATAATAAAAATGTAGTAGTAGCTATGTCGGGTTGCTGCTAAGACTAAGACCAAGGCCAATGTCCATAGAATTCCTGCCGCTAAGATGCCTGCCATTAGAGGATGTCTTACTAGAAAGTCTCTCATCTTTTGTATACCTCCTTCTTAATTTATTTTTCCCTTATTCACGTCCAAAGATATTTAAAGGAACTTATATATCGTATAGCAAATCAAATAAGAAAGGTCAATAGCGATTAATAAATTTTGTTGGATAGCCTGGAAAACTTTCTTTTACATACAAAATCAAAAATTGTCTTTCAGCTGGAAAATCCCGTTCAATTTCGCCACCGAGCCGCGAAGCGGCGAGGCGGAAAGCTTGACTAATTCTAGAATGTGCCCCGCGCAGGACTCGAACCTGCAACCAATTGCTTAAGAGGCAACTGCTCTGCCAATTGAGCTAGTGGGGCATAATATTACTGTTGGCAATTAATTTCATGCCAGTGCAGGAGAGATTCTCCAGGAGATCCTTCTGCCGTATTCACTATTCCGCTTTTAACCAAAACAGTGTTGATGATAATCCATGAGCAGAAAATAATTGCCAAGCCTATGGCGACAGAGGTGATAATTGACTTTGCTTTTGTTAATACTGAAGGGCTTGTTCCGGCAAAGAAATACATTATTCCCCCGACAACAAGCATTAGAACGGCTGCGGGAGGGACTAAATCAAACATTACAAACTTAATAACATTGTTAAACAATACGAATAAATGGCAGAATGTACATACTGGTTCTCCAGGTCCTCCGCAAGGAACTAATCCAGCAGCTTGTGTAAAAAGAGGGAGTATAATCAGGAATGATATTAAAATGATTTTCTTCATATTTTTATTATATATCTTTTTTATCTAAAAGCAAATTTTGTGCCCTTGAGAGGACTCGAACCCCTATCTTTTGTTCCGAAGACAAAAATGCTATCCATTACACCACAAGGGCTTTTTTTATTCTACCAATTATTTGGAAAAAATCAATTTTTAGGTTATGATAAAAAAATGATTATTCCGAAAGAAGTAAAATCCGTAATTTCTAAGCTTGAGAAATCTAAGTTCCAGGCATATATTGTCGGGGGTTGCGTTCGCGATCTTTTAAGAAAATCAGAACCAAATGATTGGGATATTGCAACAAACGCTAAACCTGACAATATTAAAAAGCTTTTTCCGAAAAGCTATTCTGATAATAAATTTGGGACGGTGACCGTGTTAACCGGTTCTAAAAATCCTAAATTAAAAGAAATCGAGATTACTACCTTCCGCATTGATGAAAGGTATTCTGACGGACGCCATCCGGATTCAATCAAATATGCCAAAACAATTGAACAGGATCTGGCTAGAAGGGATTTTACTGTTAATGCGATAGCTTTGGCGGGAAAAGAAGTGATTGATCCTTTTAATGGAGGAAAAGACCTAAAGAATAAGGCTATTAAAACCGTTGGGAGGCCCCAGGACAGGTTTTCTGAAGATGCTTTAAGAATGATAAGGGCTGTAAGGTTTATATGCGCTTTAGGAGAAGGATGGAATATTGAAGAAAAAACAAAAAGCGCAATAAAGAAACACGTGAAACTTTTTAAGGTTATTTCTCAAGAGAGAATAAGAGAAGAACTCATGAAAATCATAATGTCAGATAAGGCGTTTGAAGGAATAGAACTTTTAAGAGAATTAGGCCTTTTAAAGTATATTATTCCGGAACTGGAGGAGGGATACAAGATAGGCCAGAACAAGCACCACATTTATGATATTTATGATCATAACTTAAGATGCCTTAAATACGCAGTAAAAAAGGACTATAATAAGCATGTAAGATTGGCAGCTCTTTTACATGATGTGGGAAAGCCGAAAACCAAAAGAGGAAATGGTCCTAATTCTACTTTCTATGGACACGAAATAGTCGGGGCAAAAATGACCCGCCAGATATTAGAACGTTTGAAGTTTTCCAAAAAAGACATTGAAAAAGTTGTGAGACTCGTTAGATATCACCTCTTTTACTATAACGTGGGAGAAGTTTCAGAAAGCTCTGTCAGGAGGCTTGTCAGGCAAGTGGGCATGGAGAATATTGAAGAGCTTTTGCAGGTAAGATATTGTGATAGAATTGGTTCCGGATGTCCTAAGGCCGTACCGTACAAGTTAAGGCATTTAAAGTATTTAATTGAAAAGATTTCCCATGATCCTATTTCTGTGAAGAAATTAAAGGTCAATGGTAATGATATAATGAAAACTTTGAAGCTGGATAGAGGACCGAAGATAGGACAAACTCTGGACATTTTGTTAGGACAAGTTCTGTCCTATCCCAAAATGAATGAAAAAAAGACTTTAATGAAAGAGGTCAAGAAGTTAGGAGAACTTGATGGGAGAGAAATAGAGGTAATGGCTCGCAAGGCGAGAGAGGAAAGAGAAAAGATAGAAACAAAGAAAGACCAAATGACAAAGGAAAAGTACTGGGTAAGTTGATGTTTCACGTGGAACATTTTAAAAATACGGGGCGTAATATAGTGGTATTATGCAAGCTTCGGGAGTTTGTAATTTGGGTTCGATTCCCAACGCCCCGACTATTAATAAACCTATTCTAAAAGTATTGACAGGTTCTATGAAATATGCTTTAACGAAAATATAAGGGCGGTAGTTTAGAAAACGCTTAAGAACGCTACATTAGCAGGGGAAAGTGAAGAAGGGGGTTGCATATAATACAATTTCTTTCAGGTAGCCCAGTACTTGTTAGGTAGAAACAAGGGACTAGCGTTCCCTTCCGCCCATTCTAAAGAATCTTGATCGCAAGAGATTCTTTTTTAAAACTCTTGTTTTCATTAAAAGATTTTGTTATTATATTTAAAAAAGAATATGAACTTAAATAAATTTAAACCATTAAGAGAAGCAGAAAAGAAGATAAACAATCATTTATTTGTAATCTGCAGCGTAGTCACGGTAATAGTGATGGTTATGAAACTGACAGAATTTTTTAGCAGAGGGTCCTTCTACCCGGAAAAAATGGGCTTTTTTTATTTAGGAGTTCTTATTATTTACTCTTTGCATAAAGAAATGCTTAGATGGATTGGAAGCAGAAAAGTAGAAAGACAGGGGGAATATTTTGTTTACAGCTGGATTGTATTTACAACTATTCTCTATGTTGTTAATTTTTTTACCAAAGGGTATTTTTCTCACAGTCAAGAAGGGTTTTCCCTGGATACTCTTAATGATATTTCAATTATTAGTATTGAAGTACTGGGAATATTTATTCTTACCCGCTCTCTAAAGATATTAAAGGTTGTGTTAGACAAAAAAAGGAGAGTAAAGTTTCACGTGGAACATTAAAATGAAATTTGAAATAGGAATACCAAAAGCCAATATCGTTAGTTTGCTAAGATCCGGAGGATACCATTTTCAGGAAGAAAAGGAGAATGAAATGAATTTTTATCGCTCATTAAGCCCTTTAAATTATCCCCGCTTTCATATTTATTTAACAAAAAGGAAAAAAGTTCTTGTTTTTAATCTTCATTTAGATCAGAAAAAACCAAGTTATAAAGGATCTCCTGCTCATTCTGCTGAATATGATGGAAAACTTTTAAAAGACGAAAAAGAAAGAATAAAAAAGATTCTGGGCCTATAGTTTAACGGAAGAACACTACATTCGCATTGTAGTAATGGCAGTTCGATTCTGCCTGGGTCCACTTGCTTCGGATATGTTAACTTTTCCGCTTCGTCGCCTTATGGCTAAATGGCTAAGTGGCAGAAATTTTGATGAAACTTCTGTTTTTTTATTTCCAAGTCGTTGTATTATTTTTAGTGTTAGTACATAATGATACCAGTAATAAACTAATAAAAGTAGATATATGGCAACAAAAAACACGATACTTAGCGATAAAGACAGTAAATTAATAGAGAAAGTTATTTTAAAATACGGTAATATTGTTACTGTTGGTAATCTTTTAAAAATATTCCGAAGAGAGTATTTGGGCCATGCTGCGCATAACAGAATACACCAATTAGAAAAAAATGGTTTGATAAAATGCTTTCTAGTTTTAAGTTTTTAAATTAAAACAGATTCTAGCGTCGTCCAATACCCCAGCCATTTAGGACAAAACGAGTTTCCCGCCAAGCCGCGAAACAGCGGGGCGGAAATGTTGCAGATTATTTTTATCTACTGTATGGTAATAGTATTAAATGTTAAGTAAAAATCAAGATGAAAAATATCGAAAATAATAAAGAAATGCCATCCCAAGATGCTCCGGCAATGGGATAGAAAGGGCATTTTAGTTGCTGTTCGTTTTGGTGAAAGAAAAGACAGGCGTTATAAAAAAGATGATATTATAAAGTTCTTAAATCAGAAGAAAAAGTAATGAGAATTTTCAATATAGCAAACTAAAATTATATTTATGTTTAAGCCAAATTTCACAATTACAAATAAAACGATCCGTTATTTGTCAGAGATAGCCGAAGCTCGGACTATTATCTTAAACGCACGGCTTGTACCAAAATGGGAAATTGATTTAAGGCATCAGGCTTTAATTAATAGCACTCATGCTTCTACCAGCATAGAGGGCAACAGATTGTCACTTGAGGAAGTGAGCGATTTGATGATAGGGCGAAAAATAACAGCGACAGTTAAAGATAAAAAAGAAGTGCTGAATTATTTTGAGGCATTGAGATATTTGGACACTTTGGCAAAAGAAAAAGAAATTCTTGAAAAAGATATTTTGAAACTACACAAAATTATAACTAAAAATGTATTAGATGACTCCCAAAATAGCGGGCATTATCGTACCCCAGCAGATGAAGAAAAGAAAGGCAGAGTAGTGGTAGCTGAGCAAGTAGCTGGGCTAACAAGAAAAATTACTTTTATGCCGCCGTCAGCTAAAGAAACGCCTAAAAAAATAAGAGAGTTTGTAGTTTGGCTGAATAGCAAAGAGACAAAGGAAACAGACCCTGTTTTAGAAGCAGGAATTGCACACTACGAATTTGTAAGGATACATCCTTTTGTAGACGGCAACGGGAGAACCGCCAGAGCATTGGCAAGTTTAATTTTATTAAAACGAGGATTTGACACAAAAAGATTTTTTACTTTAGATGATTTTTATAATTCTGATAGAAGTAGATATTATGAAGCGTTAAAAACCGTTGACCAAAAAACTTTAGATTTAACAAAATGGCTTGACTATTTTTGTGAAGGAGTAGCGATAAGTACTAAAGCAGTAAAAGACAAAGTAATAATGCTAACAGGCGGTAAGAAAAAAGACAGCAAAGCCGAACAGGTGGCGTTAGACTATAAACAAGTTAAAGTTGTTGAATTTTTACAAAAGGAAGGGGAAATAACCAACAGACGAATAAGGGATTTATTAAAAGTAAGCAATAAGACAGTCTATAAATTATTGCTGGATTTAACTAAAAATAAAGTGATTAAAAAGGTGGGAAAAGGCAGAAGTGTTTATTATGTTTTAAGGTAATGATTAGGCAGGTTTTAAGGTAATGATTAGGTAATGATTATAAAAAGCAAAATTTTAGAGAATGAAATAAAAAAAGATATATTCGGCAAAAAATAGAACTTGTGTACTTTAAGGGGTTTATGTCTAATTCGCTTTTAAGATTAGCAGATGTTCCAAGAAGAGCAAGACCTTCTTTCTTTGAAAAACTTATTTTGAATTGAATACAAGAAAAATTATACCATTAGTATTGAATATATTCGTTCCGTCGTTAGGTTTCAGTTTTAATGTTGTTCATTATTTAATACAAGAACTTGACAAACAATTTGCTAGTGATATTATGCAATAAAGGTCCGAGAAATACGGGCGTTATTTTTTAAAAATATGGATTTAAAAAACTTTACATCGGCAATTATGCAGATCGCAGAGGAAAAAGGAATCTCCAAGGAAAAAGTTGTAGAAACCATAGAATCTGCTGTTGCTGCTGCATACAAAAAAGAATATGGAGAAAAGGGACAGATAGTAAGGGCTAAAATAGACCTAGAAACAGGCAAGGTTGTTTTTCGGCATATAAGGCAAGTCTTAGACCAATCTATGATTTATTCCGATAAAGAGCTTGAAGATCTCAAGGATGGGAAAATGGAGCATATTGAAGGAAAAATAAGGTTTAATCCGGAAAGGCATATTATGCTTAAGGATGCAAAAAAAATAAAGCCAAAGATTAAAGTTGAACAAGAAATAGAAGACGCCTTGAAGACCCAAGAAGATTATGGAAGAATTGCTGCTCAAACTGCAAAACAGGTAATTTTGCAAAAAATCAGGGAAGCAGAAAAAGAAACAATTCTACATGATTTTATGGAAAAGGAGGGAGAAATAGTTTCTGGAATTATTCAGAGAGTGGAAGGCAGTAATGTCTATTTTGACATTGGAAGAACCTTGGGCGTAATGCCGAAAGAAGAACAAATCCCAAATGAATTCTATAGAACAGGAGGGAGGTTAAAAGTTTATGTTCTAAAAGTTGAAGAAGGAGTAAGGGGTCCTTTAATTTTTCTTTCCAGGACCTATCCTAAATTCATTTCAAAGCTGTTTGAATTGGAAGTTCCAGAAATCTCTGCAGGCTCAGTGACAATAAAATCTATTGCTAGAGAACCTGGCTCAAGAACCAAAATTGCCGTAGCTTCAAGTCAGGAGAAAGTAGATCCTATCGGATCTGTCGTTGGGCAGAAAGGAACTAGAATCTCTGCTGTTATCAATGAACTTGGAGGAGAGAAAATTGATGTGATTGAATATTCCGATGATGAAGAAGAATATGTTGCTAATTCTCTTTCGCCCGCAAAAGTTTTAGAAGTAAAAATTATGCCTAAGAATAAAGCCTTAGCTGTTGTTCCACAAGATCAGCTTTCTTTGGCTATTGGAAGAAACGGGCAGAATGTAAGACTGGCTGCAAAACTTACTGGATGGAAGATAGATGTAAGAGGAGACGAGGACGGCGAAAAAGAAGAGAAAAAAACAAAAACTAAAAAAAAGGTTAAAAAAACAAAAAAAGAGACTGAAAAAGAATAATCTTTAGTCTTTTTTTCTAAATATGATGTACTTACTTATCATAGTTTCTCTAGTTTCTGTGTTATTTGCATTTTTGCTTGCGAAACAGATTAAAAAAATTTCCTGTGATTCCAAAAGAGCCATTGAAGTTTCCGGATATATCCGCGAAGGAGCAAAAGCCTATTTATTAAAACAGTATAAAGGCGTAGCTGTTGTAGCTGCTTTTTTATTTATTTTACTCTGGATATTTTTGGGCTTTAAAACAGGTTTTGGTTTCTTAATTGGGGGAATTTTTTCAGCAATAGCTGGCATTGTCGGAATGATGGTTTCTACTCAGACAAATGTCAAGGTAGCTGAAGGAGCAAGAAAAGGAATCAAGAATAGCTTTAATCTGGCAATCAAGGGCGGCTCTGTCACAGGATTTTTAGTAATAGGTCTTGGGCTGTTTTCTGTGTGCAGTTTCTGGGTTGCTTTCGGAGATCTAAAAGCTTTGGTAGCTTTGGCTTTTGGAGCTTCACTTATCTCTGTTTTCAGCAGACTTGGCGGAGGAATCTATGCTAAAGCTGCTGACGTTGGCGCTGACCTGGTTGGGAAAATAGAAAAAGGAATACCAGAAGACGACCCGAGAAATCCAGCTGTATTTGCTGACCAGGTAGGAGGCAATGTTGGAGATTGTGCAGGCATGGCAGCTGATCTCTTTGAGACATATGTGGTAACCATAATTGCGGCTATGCTCTTGGGGGCTCTGCTTTTCCCGAGCAATACAATAGCCTTGATGCTGCCTTTGATTTTAAGCGGGGCAGTCATTATCACGTCAATAATAGGCAGTTTCTTTTTTAAGCTGAAAGAAAAAGGAAGCATTATTTTCGCTCTTTATAAAGGATTGTTTGCTACCGGGATACTTAGTGCTTTAGTTTTTGGCTTTATTGCAAAAAAGTTCGCTCCTGACTTGGGCTTTTCGTTTATTGAACTGTATATTCCTATGCTAATGGGTTTAATAATCACCGGAGGACTGTTCTTGATTACTGATTTTTATACATCTAAAAAATATAATCCAGTGAAGTCTGTTGCTCTAGCTTCTCAAACAGGCCATGCCACTAATATTATTGAAGGATTGGCTCTTGGAATGAAATCTACTGCTTTTCCCGTTATTCTGATATGCGCTGGAATAGGAGTAAGTTTCTTTTTAGGAGGAATGTATGGATTAGCTGTATGTGTTGTTTCCATGCTTTCTTTAACAGGAGTGATTATTACCCTTGACTCATATGGTCCCATTACTGACAACGCTTCTGGAATTGCTGAAATGTCAGAAATGGGCCAGGAAGTGAGAGAGATAACAGACAAATTGGATTCAGTCGGCAATACCACAAAAGCGGTGACCAAAGCATATGCAATCGGATCGGCAGCTTTAGCAGCTTTAGTTCTTTTTTCTGCCTATACCCAGGAGCTTAAATCTTTTGGGTCTGATGTTCTTTTCCAGCTTGGCGATTACAGAGTTTTAATAGGGTTATTCCTTGGAGGACTCTTGCCATATATTTTTGCAAGCTTGGCAATGACTGCTGTCGGCAAAACAGCTTCTAAAGTTGTTCAGGAAGTAAGAAGGCAATTTAAAGAAATTAAGGGATTATTTGAGGGAACAGCAAAACCGGATTACAAAAAATGCGTGGATATTGTGACAGGAGCTGCTATTAAAAGCATGATTGTTCCTGCTTTAATTCCAGTTCTTTCTCCAATATTGATTGGATTTATTCTTGGGCCTCAGGCCTTAGGCGGTCTTTTAATAGGAAGCATAATTACTGGTTTCTTTATCGCCATTTCAATGTCAACGGGCGGAGCAGCTTGGGATAATGCTAAAAAATATATTGAAGAAGGAAATCTTGGAGGAAAGGGTTCTTTTGCTCATCAGGCAGCTGTTACCGGGGATACGGTTGGAGATCCGTATAAAGATACTGCCGGCCCTGCCATTAACCCAATGATTAAAGTTCTTAATATTGTTGCTTTGCTTATTGTAGGATTTTTGGTTTAATAAAAAGCATTGGTTTTTCCAATGCTTTTTTAAAAGAATAATAGATTAACAGAACGAACGATCAGAATTACAATAAATACATGTAGAACATTGAGAGCCAGCAAGTACCAGAGACCATGCTTGATTTTCTTCAGCTCCATGGCAACGGTGGCTATTGAATCTGACCAAGGAAGAGGAGCGAGAAAGATCAATGAAATTAACAAGATATTTTGCTTGTTGGTCCATCTGGCAATTCTTTCCTTATGATGGTTTTGAATAGTAATCTTTTCTGGCCTTAACTTCTTTAGTATTTTTTTAACAAGAGATTGAACCAATCTAGTTCCAAAATAGAAAGAAATTATCCCAATGCTTCCCACCCCGTAACAGGCAAGAAAAACTTCTAGAAAAGATTTATTATGGTAAAACCAGACTCCCGATACTCCAGGATACCAAATCCAAAGCGGCAAGACCAGAAATGCTATCTCTAAAGGATTGCTTACCATTAAGAAAGGGAGCGCAATGCATAAAATCGTAAAAGCAAATATTATTCTTTTTTCCATTATTTCCCTCCTTTGTTAAAGTTCTGTTTAAAACTAACATATTTTAAAAAAAATGCAACATTCAATTAAAAAATTAGAAGAATCAAGACTAGAGATAAAAGTTGAAATTCCTGCTTCAGACTTTGACCAATTTTACAGCAAAACGTTAAGAGAGTTCGGCGAGAATCTGGAAATGCCAGGGTTTAGAAAAGGAAAAGTCCCAAAAGAGATTATTGAGAAGACGATTGACCAAAAAGAAATTTTAACAAGAGCGGCAGAGACTGCTGTAAAGGAAAACTATTCTAAAATAGTTTCTGAAAACAGTCTTGAGGTTTTAGGGAACCCGGAAGTTGAGATATTAAAAATGGCCCTTAAAAACCCTTTTGAGTTTAAGGTTAGTGTTTCTGTAATACCTGAAGTGGAGTTGCCGGACTATAAGAAGATTGCTTTTGAAGTGAAAAGAAAGAAGATAGAAGTTACAGAAAAAGAAGTTGAAGATGCTTTAAAATGGCTGCAAAAATCCAGGGCAAAGTTTTCTTTGAAGGGCGGGCTTTCTCAAAAAGGGGATTGGGTTGAAATAGAATATTCTCAAGATGGATCTTCTTTACAAAAGGACGCTTTTGTCTTAGGGCAGGGGAAGCTAATTCCCGGCTTTGAAGACAATCTTGAAGGGATGAAGACAGGAGAAGAAAAAGAATTTGAGCTTGATAAAAAGAAGTTTAAAACAAAGATGGTTTCGGTCCAAAAAATGGAATTGCCGGAGATGACAGATGAGTTTGTAAAAAACCTTGGCAAGTTTGAAAATGTTGCTGCTCTAAGACAATCAGTTGAAGTTGGAATGAAGAAAGAAAAAGAGATTTCTGAAACCGAAAGGAGAAGAAAGGAAGTCTTGGAAAAGATAACCCAGAAAACAGAAATGAAAATTCCAGATATTTTAATTGAAGAACAGAAGAAAAGGCACCTTGAAAATATGAAAAAGCAGGTTTCTGAAAATCTTAAAATGGACTTTAACCAATACTTGGAAAAGATCAAAAAAACAGAAAAAGACATGTTAGATTCTTTTAAAGAGCTTTCTCAAAAACAAGTTAAAGAATCTTTGGTTTTAAGAGAGATTGAAAAAAAGGAAAACATTGAAGTTTCTTCTGAAGAAATTGAAAAAGAAGTTAGCAATATTTTGAAAAATTATCAAAAAGAAAAAGTTGACCTAGAGGAATTGAAAAGTTATACTAAAGAAGTAATGAAGCAAGAAAAGACATTCCAATTATTGGAAAGTCTTTCAAAATAATATGAACTTAATACCAACAGTTATTGAAAAAACACAGCATGGCGAAAGAGCATATGACATCTATTCAAGACTCTTAAAAGAAAGAATTGTGTTCATAGCAGGAGCAGTGACTGACCCTATGGCAAACTCTGTTATTGCTCAGCTTTTATTCCTAGCTTCTCAGGATCCTAAAAAAGACATACAGCTGTATATTAATACTCCTGGCGGTTCTGTTACATCAGGATTGGCTATTTATGATACAATGCAGTATGTAAAATGTCCTATTTCAACCGTATGCGTGGGAATGGCAGCTTCTATGGGAGCTACTTTGCTTGCAGCCGGGGCCAAAGGGAAAAGATATGCTTTGCCTAATTCGGAAATTATGCTCCATCAGGTAGCAGGAGGAGTGACCGGCCAGGCAGTAGAAATTGAAATTACGGCCAAGCAGATAATAAAGATCAAGGAAAAACTGAATAAGATTCTAGCCAAGCACACTGGTCAGTCATTGGAAAGAGTGGAAAAAGACACTGACCGCGACTTTTACCTTTCGGCCCAAGAAGCCAAAGAATACGGGATTATAGACGAAGTAATTAAAACTAAGGGATAATTAAAAGATGAAAATTCCAAAACTCAATAGAAAAATAGTATTTTATATAATTGTTGTTATTTTAATAATTGTTTTTACATGTTTGGGCAATGCCTATGGCAAGAAGACATTTCCGTTTGAACAAGAAAAGTGGCAAGCAGTTCAGCTTCAAAATGGGGATGTCTATTATGGGCACTTAAAGACTTCTCCTTGTTGCGAATTAAAAGATGCCTATTTTCTTAAAACTATTCAAAATGAATCTGACGTTGCTTCCCATCTCCAACCGTTAAATTCTTTGTTTTTTGGCCCGGAGAACATAATGCATCTTCAAAGAAATCAAATTCTATGGTGGGCAGATTTATCTTCTAATAGTGTTCTATTAGATGTCCTTCAAAAATAAAAAATATCTATAATAGTTATCCACAGGTTGACGAACTTTTTTTGTGTTAAAATAAAGACAGAGTTTATGACTGACTTTAAATTTCAAATTGCAAAGCTAAAACCTAACTCAAAAAGAATTTTAATAATTGCCGTTGTTCTTATTATTATTGGAATTAATTCAATCATTTATTTTAATTGGCCAAGAGAAAAAGAAGCCCAGCTTATTGAAGAAGAACCAGTTATTGCTATGGCTCCATTAGGAGAATTTGAAATTGAAAATCCAAAAATGACTGTTCCTCTTAAAAAAGCAGAGATATCAGAAGAGGTAATTCAACTAACAGTTTCTTCAACTGGATTTGAACCAAAAGAATTTACAGTTAAAACTGGCCAGCCCATTTCTTTAACTTTAACTAGTTTAAATAAAGGAACTCATATTCTAAAATTTGATAGTCCAGAATTAGAAAGAATACAGATAGCAATAGCAGGCACTACTCGAGGAATATCTTTTATTGCTCCCGATGCTGGAGATTATGTATTCTTTTGTTCCATTCCTGGTCATAGAGAGTCTGGAGAGGAAGGAATAATGCATGTTAAATAAAGTTCATTTTAAGTTTTTAAAAAATAGTTTTATGTCTAAATATAAAGAAATTAGTATTGTTATAGGAGTGGTTATATTAAGTTTGTCCGTGGGTATGGTATTTGCTACATGGCAAGAACCTACTGCTTCTCCACCGAGCAACAATATAGAAGTTCCGATTAATGTTTCTTCAAATACCCAAGAAAAACTGGGGAAATTGATTGTTAACTCTTTGGACAGTACTAGTTCAGTTTATGCCGTAGGACAAGTTACGGCAGGGAATGAAGGGTTTGTTACGGGGGCCTCTTCTTTAACCGATACGATATTAACAGTTGGGTCTGGAGGTGACAGTTCAATCGGTGGCAATCTAACCGTGAGTGGTACTAGCAGCCTTGCTACAACTTCATTTAGTAATACAAGAATTTCTGATTTACTTACACCAACATTAGAAAGTGATGCCGCGACAAAAGGTTATGTGGATTCATTGAGTGGTGGTGGTGGATATGTATCGTGTTATGCGCTGTGTGCAGCTGCCAATACAATATCCTGCAACGAGGGCTACGAACAAGTTATAGTCGGGGGCACTGTTACTGGTTGTGGTGGAGACACTGGCGAGGGCCTTATAAACTTGGGCAGTTCTACTTATATTCGCACATGGTATACAAATAACCAAACTGCCTGCAACAATGACAATACCGGAGGTAATGCTGCTTTTTGCCAAAAATATCGACTTTGCTCTGAAATCGGCACGGGCCTCAACAGACTACAGGCAGAAACTACTTGCCACTACACCCAAAACCCGCCCGGCCACGGCAGTTGCAACAACAACCAGCTTTACCTCCAGGCAACCTGCGGCGTGTGTTGTAATAAATAATTTGACTTTTTTGTTTTTTATTTTCTTAAGTTTTTCTCTGCTCGACGGTCGACCCTTGCCATTTCAAATAAAAGGTTTTATCTTGAAGACTTAAGAGTTAGAACCATTTTGCTTTACCAGTTTGTTTTCCAAGTTAGCCAATCTTTTTTCTACTCTCTTTAAAGAACTGGTTAATTGTTCTAATTGATTCAAAAGTAGTTTTTGTTCATATTTATCTAGGTTGAATCTTGATTTAAAGTTCAGCCTTTTTAGATTAGATTGACCAGTTTTTTGTTTGTTTTTGTCACTTTTTCTAATTTTCTGCCTTTTTTTAGTATCAAATCTTTCTTTAATTTCTATTAAAGATTTTAATCCTAAATTTTTCAAAACTTCATTAGTTAAGATTAAATTTCCTTCTTTTGGAAGCAATTCTTTTTTAGTAAGTAGCCACCTTCTTAATCTCATTCGGACAAAAGAATCTAATTCTCTATAAGTTCTCTTACAGCTGGAAGACTTGTAATAATGTCCAAATCCTAGAATTTGATTATTCAACAATTTTATTACTGCTTCTTTTGGTTTCTTTTTTGTAAGATATGTGATTTTAATTATTTTCCTTTTAAATCCATCAATTTTTTCTTCAGAGATAGTGAAATAGCTGGCGTAAAAATCAAAGCCAATAAAATTAACTTTATCTTGATGAAATTTTCCTGATTTTAATTTCTTTTCATTGATCTCCAGGTTTAATTCTTTTAATTTTGGTGAAATTACATTTTTGAGCAATTTTTCCGGCTCTTTTTTGTTTTTGCAGAAAATTAAATAATCGTCGTTTTGACGCAAAAAAGAATTTTTAAATTCCAAATCCAAGTCTAATAGGAAAATCCCAGCTAAAATCCAGGAGAGCTTAGAGCCGATTGACAAACCTTTATTATAAGGAGATCGTGATAAAAATTTTGGTATATCATTTTTCAAATATTTTTTAAAATTTCTTGATAAAATTAGCTTAGTAATTTTTTGGTAAATCTTTGGTAGTTTTTCAACCATAGTTTTATGGTTTATTGAAGGATAATAGAGTTTAATGTCAAAGCGGATGAAATAAGGATATTTTTTAGCTGTGTCTTTAATAAAATTTAAAGTCTTTAGAGAAATAGGCTGAATTAAATAATGTTGAGGAAATCTCTGTTTTAATTTTGGTCTAAACTTTCTCAATAAAAAGTTTGCCAAAGCTTTTTCTTTTGGCTGATTTTTTATTTTAAAATATGGAAATTCGCTTGTATTTTTTTGATATGCCATCATATTTATGATATTATAGATAGAAGAAAAATATGAAAACTATCGTTACGGGCGGAGCTGGATTTATAGGCAGTCATTTGGTAGGGCTCCTTTTAGAAAGGGGGCATTCGGTCTTAGTTTTAGATAATTTTATTACAGGTAGGAAAGAAAATTTAGCTTATTTGAAAGATAATCCGAATTTAAAATTAGTTCAAGCTGATGTTTCAGAGTTTGATGAAATAAAAAGCTATTTTAAAGGAATTGACTGGGTTTTTCATCTAGCTGCTCTGACAGATATTGTCCCTTCAATAGTAGAACCTTTGAAGTATCAGAAGAATAATATAGACGGCGTAATCTCTGTTTTAGAGGCAGCAAGACAGGCCAATGTTAAGAGATTTATCTATGCAGCTTCTTCCTCCTGTTATGGTTTAGCTGAGATATTTCCAACACCAGAAACAGCGCCGATCTCACCAGAATATCCTTATGCTTTAACAAAATATATAGGAGAAGAGATTACTTTGCATTATTTCAAAGTTTACAAATTGCCTGTTGTTTCTTTAAGATTATTTAATGTCTACGGTCCGAGATCGCGAACTTCTGGGACTTATGGTGCAATGTTTGGAATATTTTTAGCCCAAAAATTGGCAAAAAAACCCTACACATTGGTTGGTAATGGAAATCAAACCCGTGATTTCGTATTTGTAAAAGACGTAGCCAAAGCTTTTTTATTGGCAGCTGAATCACAAATTTCCGGTGAGATTTTCAATGTTGGTTCTGGCAATACTTACAGCATAAATAAGATTATTAAACTTTTAGAGGGACCTGTCGCTTATATCCCAAAACGACCCGGTGAACCTGATTGCACTTTTGGCGATATTTCTAAAATAAAAAGAGTGTTGGGGTGGCAGCCAACAATCTCTTTAGAGGAGGGGATTAAATTCCTATTAGAAAATATTGATTATTGGAAAGAAGCGCCAGTTTGGACTCCTGAATCCATTGCCAAAGCAACTAAAGAATGGTTTAAATATCTAGGTAATTAAATTAAATGGCTGATTTAATTGAGAAAAAAATCAAAACTCCTGACGAATTAGCTGTGATAGTAGATAGATTGAAAAAAGAAGGCAAAAAAGTAGTTCAATGCCATGGTGTTTTTGAGCTAGTCCATCCCGGTCATCTTTATCATTTTGAATCGGCTAAAAAAGAGGGAGATATTTTAATTGTCAGCGTGACGGCTGATGAGTTTGTCAATAAGGGTCCTGGCCGGCCGGTTTTCTCTGCCGAAGTACGGGCTAAAGCTCTGGCAAATATTCAGATTGTTGATTATGTAACAATTAATTCTGATCTTTCGGCAATTGAATTATTAAAAAAAATAAAGCCGAATGTCTATTTTAAAGGTCAGGAATATGAATCTGGGTTGAATAATCCAAGTAGAAATCTTTACAAAGAAGCTAAATCTATTGGGTCAGTTGGCGGTGAGATTAAGTTCAGTTACAAGCCAACTTTCAGCTCCACTAATTTTTTAAAAAATTATTTTAATATTTATCCTCAAGAAACTAAAGATTTCTTAAATGATTTTAATTTGAAATATAGTGCCGAAGACATAATTGATACCTTAAAAAGTTTGCGGGAGATGAAAATTTTAGTAATTGGAGAGACGATTATTGACGAATATCACTATTGTAATGCTATGGGTAAGGTTCCTAAAGATAATCTAGTAGCTACTAAGTTTTTGAACAAAGAAGTTTTTGCTGGCGGTGTTTTGGCTAGCGCTAATCATCTTGCTGGATTTTGCGACAATGTTCATTTAGTAACTGTTTTAGGAGGGGAAAACAGTTATGAAGATTTTATTAAGTCTAAATTGAACTCAAACATCACTTTCAAGTTTTTTCATGACCAAGATGGCCAGACAATTGTTAAAAAAAGATTTATAGATCCCATTTTCTTTACTAAAATGTTTGAAATTTATTATTTTAATAACAATAATCTTCCAGAAAACATTTCTAAACAAATCGCTGATTATTTGAAAGATATTCTATCTCAATATGACTTAGTAGTGGTTAATGATTACGGCCATGGATTTTTTGACAAAAATATTATTGAGATGTTAATTAAAAACGCAAAATTTTTGGCTGTTAATACTCAAACTAACAGTGCTAATTTTGGATTTAATCTAATTACAAAATATCCTAAAGCAGATTATATTTGTATTGATGAACCAGAAGCCAGATTGGCTACTGGTCAAAAAGATGATGATATCTCTCAAGTAGTCGAGCAAATCTTTAAAATGATAAATATTAAAAAATTAATTATCACTAGAGGTCACTTAGGATCAATTACCTCTGACAGAAAAGGAGAATCCTTCAAAATCCCTGTTTTGTCTACTAAAATTGTCGATAGGCTGGGTGCTGGTGATGCCCTTTTCGCGATAAGTTCAGCTTGCGTAGCAAAGGGCGTACCTATTCAAAAAGTTGGTTTTATCGGCAATGTTGTTGGCGCAATCCAGGTAACTACAATTGGCAACAAATCATCGGTTTCGCCCGAACAAGTTTATAAATTTATCCAAACTTTATTTAAATAACATATATGAGTGATGTTGTCTTAAATTATATAAATGACTTATATAAATCGTTTAATCAGACAAAGGTAACTGATATTAAAGGAAAAGAGCTGAATCTAGTTGACGCTTTGACAAAATCTGCTGAAAAAATAGTAAAGGCAAATTCACTTGGTGGAAAAGCGATCTTTATTGGCAATGGTGGCTCGGCAGCAGTGGCTAGCCACAAAGCCCTTGATTACTGGTTTACTGGCAAGATTAGGGGTATTAGCTTTTCTGATTATGTAAATTTAACTTGCGTTAGCAATGATTTTGGTTATCAAAATATTTTTGTTAAACAGATTGAGATGTTTGCTAATAAAGACGATATTTTATTTGCTATTTCAAGCTCAGGCAATTCAGAAAATATTATCTTAGCTGTCGAGGCAGCTCGGAATCGCGGTTGTCAAGTTTTTACTTTTTCCGGCTTTGAAGAAACAAATCGCTTAAGAAAATTAGGTGATTTGAATTTTTATACTTCTTGTTTGCATTTTAATAAAGTGGAATCAATCCACCTTTTGCTCTGTGATTGCATTTTAGAAATTATTTTGGAGCATAAAAAAAAACTTCCAGAGAACCAGAAAGACATTTTAATATCACTAGATAGAGACGGCACGTTAATTTATGATGAAGAGGGTTATTTTGGTAAAAGTGATGATTGGCGCGAAAAAATAAAATTTTATAAAGGTGCGATTAAAGTAATTAAAACTTTAAATAATTTTGCTAGTGTTATTGTAACTACCAATCAGATCGGTGTAGCTCGTGGTTTTTACGGACCAGAAAGAGTAAAAGAGATTAATGAATATCTCGACAAGCTTATAAAAAAAGATGGAGCCAAAATTGATGGTTGGTATTTTTCACCTTATATCGAAAAGAGCTGGGCTGAAAAAAATAACTTGAATTTAAATAGCCAGTGGATTTCAGATAGTTTTCCAGAAACCAGGAAACCAGAAACAGGCATGCTAAAATTAGCTGCCGCTGATTTTGGGAAAGACCTTTCTTTTTATAAAAAAATCTTTATTATTGGCGATTCGCTTAATGACTTAAAAATGGGGTTGAATGCTGGCGGGATTGGCATTTTTTTTGAAAATAAGAAGAATGATCATTTAATTGAACAGGTAAAGTCTTTAGAATCAGCCAATCCAGGTAGAATTTTTCGCGTTGATAATTTATTCTCAGCAGTTAAAATAGTAAAAGAAAATATTTAAAATTATATGGAAGATAGATATACAATTGATTATCATAAAATAATGTTTCATCCTGAAAAGTTATCTCTCTGGCTAAGGGCTTGTAATTCGTGGGAAGCGGCTAAAAAATTTTATCCGATTTATGTTGAAGTTTCCAGCTCCGGGCTTTGCAATCATCGCTGCAAATTTTGCGCTTATGATTATTTAGGATATAAAGGCGGATTTGCTGATTTTAAGAATCTTAAAAAAGCTATAAGAGATATGAAAAGAGGGGGAGTTAAGAGTATTAATTTTAGCGGTGAAGGAGAACCATTGCTCCATCCAAGAATAAAAGAGCTAATCCAACACACTAAATCTTTGGGGATTGATGTTTCTTTGACTACCAATGGAACCTTTCTGAAAGAGGAGTTTTTAAAAGCTCTTTTACCTCAACTTTCTTGGATAAAAGTAAGTATTGATGCTGGAACAAAGAAGACCCATATGAAAATTCATCGGCCAAAAACTCAGGATTTTGATATTATTATAGAAAATCTTAAAAAGGCGGTTAAAATAAAAAAAGCAACAAAATCTAAATGTACTTTAGGCGGTCAGATGCTTTTACTGCCAGAAAACTTCAAAGAAGCAATAATCCTAGCTGAAAAATTGAAAAAAATCGGCTTTGATTATTTAGTTGTAAAACCATATTCCCAGCAGAAAAAAAGCATTAATCAGCAATACAAAAATCTTTCTTATAAAAAATATCTTTATTTGAAAGATGAATTAGAAAAATTAAACAGCAATAAATTCCAGGTAATTTTTAGAAAAAACACAATGAAAAAATTAAAAGAGAAACAGCCTTATAAAACTTGCCATGCTGTTCCATTTTTTTGGGCTCATCTTACAGCTGAAGGCGATGTTTACAGTTGCGGAAACTTTTTAGGAGATGAAAGATTTAAGCTTGGCAATTATAATAAAAAAACATTTAAAGAAATCTGGGAAGGAGAGAAGAGAAAAAAGCAGTGGAGATTTATGCAAACTGAATTTAATATTAATCAATGCCGAGAAAATTGCCGAATGGACGAAATTAACAGGTATTTAGAAAGACTAAAAAATCCGTCTCCTCATGCAAATTTTATATAATCTTAGAATATGGAAATAAAAGAAATCAACGAACTTAAAGAAAAAGCAAAAAAGTTAAGAAAAAATGTTCTAGATCTGGCCTTAGAGAAAGGAGATGGGCATTTAGGAGGAAGTTTTTCAGAAATAGAGATATTAATATCTCTATATGAAAAGATAATGAAAGACAAGGATGAATTTATTTTAAGTAAAGGACATGCCTGTTATCCCCTTTATATTTTATTGCGTGGAAAAGGATATAATCCTAAAATATCCGGGCATCCAGACATTGATAAAAAAAATGGTATTTCTTGTACCACTGGAAGTTTAGGTCACGGTCTGCCGATTGGAGTAGGTATGGCCTTAGCTAGAAAATTGTTAAATAAAGATGGCAGGGTATATGTTCTAATTGGAGATGGCGAGATTCAAGAAGGAACAACGTGGGAGTCCTCTTTAATTGCTTCTCATCACAAGTTAGATAATCTCACCGTAATTATAGATCATAATAAACTTCAGGCTTTAGGATCAATTGCTGATATAGTATCATTAGGTAGTTTGAAAAATAAATTTAAAGAATTTGGCTATAATATTTTAGAAATAGACGGCCATTCTTTCCCAGAAATAATCCAAGCTTTAAAAGAGAAATCTCTAGAAAAACCCCAGATGATAATTGCTCACACAGTTAAGGGCAAGGGCGTAAGTTTCATGGAAAACAATGCCAAATGGCATGCAAGGAAGGCAGTCTTAGATGAAGTGAAAGAAGCTTATAAAGAATTGGAATAAGAATTAAAATTTAATTAAATAAAATGAGAAAAGAATTCGGGAAAATAATGGTTGAGCTCGCTAAAAAAGATAAAAAGATATATTTATTATCAGGAGATATAGGTTATGGTATTTTTGATGGACTTAGAGCTAAATACCCAGATAGATTTATTAATTTGGGAGCTTGCGAACAAAGCATTATAAGTATAGCGTCAGGAATGGCTTTAGAGGGGTTAAAACCATATGTTTTCACCATTACCCCTTTTCTTATTGAAAGGGCCTTTGAACAGATTAAATTGGATATTGACAAACAAAATGTTAATGTAAAACTTGTTGGTTATGCTGATTATCCAACTCTTGGTCCAACCCATGAAGAGATAGACGGTAAATGGCTAATGAGCCGTTTTAAAAATATAGTCTCTTATTTTCCTAAAGACTCAGAACAAACAAGAAAATTTATATTAGAATCTTATGAGCATAGAAAACCGACTTTTATTAGCTTAAAAAGAGATAAATCAATAAAATAATTAATTTATCTTTCAGCTATGAAAAAATCACATAATTTTAAACGTCTTTTTAACAGGGCTAGAATTCTATATTATATATTAGCGATTAAGGCATTCCGCAAACAGCGTTATCCTTTTTATGTTAATTTGGTGATAAACAGTCAATGTAATCTTAAATGTGCTTATTGCTTTGGCAGATATTCAAACCGTTCTCAATTTTACTGGAAACTTGAAGACCTTAAAGTACTTATTGATGATCTTTACAAGCGAGGAACTCGCTATATCCTTATCCAGGGAGGTGAACCATTATTGCATCCAAATATTAGAGAGATATTCGCTTATCTTAATAAAAAAAATATTGTCAGTGCAATTGTAACTAACGGCACCTTTCCAAATAAATTAAAAGAAATGCCCGGATTAGCCCTGCTTGATAATATCTGTTTTTCTTTAGATGGGAATCGGGAGGGCAACGACAAAGCTAGGGGACAGGGAACTTTTGATAAAGTTATGGAATCAATAAGAGTTGTCAAGGAAAATTTTGATACGCCAATTAGGATTAATTCTACTATTCATAAGTATGTAATTTCAGATTGTGATTTTATGGCTGAATTTATGAAAAAAAATAATATTGAATGGGGCATTAGTTATTTATTTAGAGGAGATGAAAAATTAGGAGAAGAAACCTTGGCCCCAACGAAAGAAGAGATTTATAATTATCAAAAAAAATTAGTTGAGTATAAAAGAAAAGGCTATCCTATATTCACAGCCGCTAAAATATTGAAGTATGCTCTTAACTGGCCATTTGGCTATAACACTATTTATGTTGATAAAGAAAAAGCTAAAAAGGTTTTAAAAAGAAAAAATATAGAATGTCAGTATGGAAACTATGAAATTGTTATTGATGAAGATGGAAAAATATATCCTTGTCAGGGAATGCAGGGTATTTTTAATGCAAAGAGCATTCATGAGGTTGGTTTTGATGAAGCTTTTCAGCATTTAAGCACTAAACCTTGCCATACCTGTTATATAATTCCAATGATAAATAGTTCGGCAATGATAAATTGGGACATGAATATCATTTTTGATACTATTTTCCATACTTTCCGAACCCGTTTTAAGAGTAGAAAACGAAAAATTTTGTATCCAATTTCAAACCATGAATAAATTAATTACTTCCATTGTCCCTGCTTTAAATGAAGAAAAGAATATTTTGTTAACTATTGATAATATCTTATCAGCATTTAAAGAATTTAATCTTAATGGCGAGGTTCTTATTATTAATGATGGCAGCAGTGATTCTACTGCTCAATTGGTTAAAGAAAAAATGAAGGAGAATCCTAATTTTATTAGAATGGTTGATCATAATAGACGGAAAGGTATGGGCGCTTCTTTTTGGGATGGGGTTGATTCAGCAAAAGGCGAGATAGTTGTAATGATTCCAGGTGACAACGAAAATGATCCACGTGAGATTTTACGTTATTATGGATTACTTAAACATGTAGACATTGTGATACCTTTTATTTTCAATAAAGAAGTTAGGTCATTTTTTAGAAACATTATTTCTTCTTTTTATCTGACTATTGTCAATATTACCTTTTCAACTAATTTTAATTATACTAATGGAACGATTCTTTACAGAAGATCAATATTAAAGGAATTAGATTACAGAGCTAAAGGTTTTTTCTTTCAGACCGACATTTTAGTAAGATTAGCAAAAAAAGGTTATCTTTTTGCCGAAGTCCCATGTGAGCTTGGCTTAAGAGAAGAAGGAGTCACTAAAGCAATTACTTTTTTCTCCATAGTTCAGATTATAAAAGAATATTTACGACTGGTCATAGATTATTACTTTAGAATAACAAAAAAGGTTAAAATACAATTTTCAGTCAATTCACTAACAGCAATTAGACGAAATAAAAATGAAAGAATTAATACTTGATAGTCACAAATTAAATTGGCACAAAGAAAGAGTAGAAGCATGGCTAAGAGGAGAAAAGATTGCTCCGATTACTGTGGATATCGCTCTAACTCGCAGGTGCACTTACCATTGCGTTTATTGTTATAGCCAATTGCAGGCAAATGATGAAAAAAGAATGACCAAAGATGTAATTTTTAGATTTCTTGACGATGCCGCAGAGATCGGAGTAAAAGCCGTAAGTTTTGTTTCAGATGGCGAAAGCACCTGCTCTCCATATTTATACGATGCGATTAAAAGAGGGAAAAACAACGGTCTAGACATGGCTTTAGGAACAAATGGTTATTTGTTAAAAGATGAAAAATTAGAAGAGATTTTGCCTTATTTGACTTATCTTAGGTTTAATATTTCTGCCGGCGAATCTCGTCGTTATTCCCAAATTATGGGCTGTAAAAAAGAATATTTTTACAAAGTATACAATACTGTTAAAGAGGCAGTTAGAATAAAAAAAGAAAAAAAACTCCCAGTGACCATAGGCAACCAAATGGTCTTAATGCCTCAATTCGCCGATCAGATTATTCCTTTTGCCAAACTCGGGAAAGAATTGGGAGTTGATTATTCGGTTATTAAGCATTGTAGCGATGATGAGAATGGAAGTCTGGGGATTGATTATTCTCAATACTTTAAATTAACTGATGAGTTAAAAAAAGCCGAAGCTCTATCTGATGAAAATTATTTAGTTAAGGCTAAATGGTCAAAGATTTTAAGCGGTGGAGAGCGTAAATACTCTCAGTGTTACGGACCGGCTTTTATGCTTCAGATTTCAGGTTCTGGCCTTGTTGCTCCTTGTGGTGCGCTTTTCAATAGTAAGTATAAAAGATATCATATTGGTAATATTGTTGACACTCCCTTTAAAGAAATCTGGAAAAGCAAACGCTACTGGGAAGTTTTAAATTTTCTTGCTTCAGATAAGTTCAATGCTAAAACAATGTGCGGGAAACTCTGCCTTCAAGAAAAAGTAAATGAATTTTTATGGGATTTAAAACATGAGAATAAAGTTTTAGAAGATATGAAAGGAGAACAACCTTTACATATTAATTTTATATGAAAACTAAAATAGTTATTGGTTTCTTGGTATTTTTAATCTTTGTTCTTGCTCTCTTTCTAAGAGTTTATTTCCCTTGGGATAGCGTTTTTCAAGATCCAATTAGATACGCTGCTGATGACGGAGTTTACCATATGAGAATTGTTGAAAATTTGCTTTTAGGAGGTCATTATCCAAACAAGATTTATTTTGACCCTTTTACTTATTTTCCTTACGGCACTTTCATTCATTTTGCTCCTCTCTATGACCAGCTTTTAGCCGGTATTATCTGGACAGCCAGTCTTGGTCAACCAACTTTAGAATTAATAAACAAAATTGCTCCTTTTTATCCGGCAGTCTTAGGAAGCTTAGTCACAATCGTAATTTATTTTATCGGTAAAGTTCTTTGGGGGAGTTTAGCTGGTCTTTTTTCAGCTTTTTTAATAGCTCTTTTCCCGCCTTTTCTATTCAGGTCTTTACTCGGAGCTACCGATCATCATCAGGCAGAAGTCTTGTTTTCCAGTTTAGCTATTTTATTTTTAATTTTAGCTTTTAAATATCATTTGATTAAAAAGAAATTTTTATTATTTACGATTTTAGCTGGTTTTGGTTTGGGCCTTTATTTTTTAACTTGGAACGGTGCTCTTTTATTTCTTTTCATTATTTTTATCTCAATTATTTTATATTATCTAATTGAATATCTTCGAGGTATCCTCCAAAACTGGATTTTATTAATGGGAAGTGGTGTCTTTTTAATAACACTGGCAATGATATCTCCATTTTTTGGTCATCCTGACCTTTTGCATTCTCCGCTTTATAATATTGACCATCTCGGAGCTTTATTGCTGGGAACTTTTGGTTTTTTGTTTGTTTTCTGGCTTGGAAAGATCTTAAAGAAAAAGAAAGTCGATAAAATTTATTTTCCTGGGATTTTAGCTCTAGCTGGAATAATAATTTTATTTATTATCCAGATTGCTTTCCCGCCTCTTTCCCAGGGGATAATTGAAAGTTTTAAAACAATTAATGTTGGGATTACTCCTCAGATGGGAGAGGTTGAATGGCGCGGTGCAGCCAGAGAAACAATTGGAGAAATGAGTCCAATGAGCATTCAGGATGCTTTTAATAGTTTCGGCTGCTTTTTTTACTTTGCTTTTATCGCTTTAGGGTTTATTATTTATAATTTTATAAAAAAGCGGAAACCAGAGGAATTATTAATAGTTCTTTGGTTTTTAGTAATAGTTTCCATAACCGGAGTTTTTATTTCAGCAATTGGTCAAAATAGATTTAATTATTATTTGGCAGTAATTATTTCTTTGCTTTCTGGATTTTTAATCATCAAAGCAATTAAGTTTGCAATTTTAGGGATTAAAGTTTCAAGAGAAAATAATCAAAAAATTCATTTAAGAGTAGGCTCCAGTATTTTGATTTTTAATATTATCTTTTTTGTTTTTTTCCCTTTCCCGTTAAATCTTATCAATCCTTTTCCAGAAAATTTGCCGAAAATTATTATTGATGCTGTTAATACTGCGAAATTTGGCACTGGAGGTCAGCATCAAAATTGGTATGAAACTTTAAAATGGTTAAAAGAGAATACTCCTGACCCTGGTTTAGATTACTATGCTTTATACGAAGAACCAAAATTTAATCCAAAAACAGGTAAAATTGAGCCATATCCTTATCCAGAAACAGCTTATGGCATAATGTCTTCTTGGGACGTCGGTCATATAATTACTTATTATGCTCATCGTTATCCAAATGCTAATCAATTTCAGCAGGGCTTAGGAAGGATTGATGAAAATCTTGGAATAGTTGTACCAGGAGAAGCTGTTTTTTTCATTGAGAATGAAGAACAAAAAGCAATAGAATATTTGGAGAAATTAAAAACAAAATACATTATTACTGATTTTGGAGGAGCGGATAAATATGGTTCCTTCAGTGGAAAGACAAAATGGGCCTTAGGCAATCTTGGTGGTTATTATTTTGAAGAAGGAGAAGAAAAGGGAGTATCTACCAGAAAATACGACAAATCAATAATCATCAGACTTCATTATTTTGATGGTAGAGAGTGGCAATACCAAGAAGAAAAAAAATCCTATATAAAATATTTGGATCATTTCCGATTGGTTTATGAATCAGAAACTCCGGTTTCGCCACCTTTCTTTATAGAAGAAAAAGATGATGAGAAAAACAACATCAGATTAGTAAAAATTTTTGAATATGTTAAAGGAGCAAAAATTCAAGGATGGGCTCCAACTGGAACTAAAATTGAGATTTCTACAAATATTAAAACTAATCAGGGAAGAGAATTTGTTTATAAAAAAACTATTGAGGTAGTTGATTGGAGATTTGAGTTTATAGTTCCTTATTCTACTTTTGGAAAAGATGGGTGGATAGAAGGAGGTACAAAATTTGAAGTTTTTGCTAGTCCATACAAATTAAAAATAGGGGATAAAGAAAAAGAAATTATGGTTTCAGAAAAAGACATATTAGAAGGAAGAATAATTGTGGCTGAGTAATACAAGACTAAGATTATGAATTTGAATAAGAGGCTTTTTTAAAAAATCTTATTAATTATTATTATTTTAATAGGAGCTTTGTTTTTGGGAGTGTCTTTGACAAGGGATATAGGGGAAAAAGAAAAAGAAAAAACAATTTTACCTAATCAAATTGAACAAAAGTCAGAAGAGTGCTTAATTATACCAGAGCATCGAATTGTTCGGGGAAATTCTCTTGTCCCATTAATTGAAAATGGACAGACAGTAAAAATTCTTTTTGGCTACTATAAGTGTAATGAAATTAAACGTGGTGATATTGTTGCTTATGATTATACTGGGGACAAAAATCCAATTATAAAAATCGCAAAAGGCATACCAGGAGACAGTTTTAAATTAAAAGAGACTGAAAATGGTTGGAATATTTTAATTAATAATGAAATTCTTAAAAATTCGGAGAATAATCCATATTTGATTACAGGTAATAAATATAAAATGCTTTCTTTATATGAAGATAACTGCCAAAATGGCATTCCAGAAAAAACCTATTTACTTTTGGGTAATTTAATTTCCGGTTCTGTAGATAGCACTCAGTTTGGCTTAATTGATAAAAGTGATATTTTAGGAAAAGTAGACTATTAAAAAATAAGGCAAATATTTATAAATATTTTTAGAAATCTAGAAGATTATCCACTATTGTTATTATCTTTCGTTTTGTTAAAATAAAGGAAGCTATGAATATCAAAAAACCTTTGTTAATTTCTTTCTTAGCGATTTTAATTTTTGCTGGTTTTTTTACCTTTTCCTACGTTGACGGATGTGGAACTTATAATATTGGAGGATGGGCTTGGTCAGAAAATATTGGCTGGGTAAGTTTCTCTTGTGAAAATTGCGATGGAGATAATAATGGTTATACTGACGTGGCTTGCGGTGGTAACAATAGTTCTGATCTTGAGATTGACTACGGGATTGATATGTCTGCTTCTACTGGGGTAATATCTTCTGGAGAAATCTGGTCTTCAAATATAGGGTGGATAAGCTTTGATTATGGGAAAACCGGGACTCCGCCAGCAGCTCCTGATTATTCTGGCAGTGGATATCTTGCTCAAGTATCAACTTCTACATATGAACTTTCCGGTTGGGCAAGAGCCTTAGCTGCTTCATCCAGTGGAAGCGGTGGATGGGATGGATGGATCAAGTTTGGATGGGACACCGGATCGGCAACTGGAACAGTATCTTTAAATGATTTAACTAATGAGTTTGAGGGATATGCCTGGGGTGGAGATGATTCAACCTCAACATCTGTAATTGGCTGGTTAAGTTTTAATGACAAAGACTACGATGGTCTAGCGGGGACTGTTGATTATCAGGCTACAACTACTGTAAATTTCCCGCCTACAGCATCTAATCTTTCAGATTCTTATACTTCTCCTTGTATTCAGTCAAGAATACCTGCTCTTTCTTGGGAAGCAAACGAAAGTGGCAGTTATATCTATCAAGTTCAAATTGATTTAGACGGCGGATCGTTTGCTTCTCCAAAGATTGACGCTACTAGTACTTTTTCTGGAATTTCAGGTTCTTGGATTCCAGCTTGTAATTATTGCTGTCTTACAGAAAAGGATAATATTCTTTGGAATACTACTTATGATTGGAGGGTTAGAATAAAAGTAGATGGTGAAGAAACATGGTCTTCTTACGCAAATGATACTAATGGATTTACAACTTCTATCCATTGTTATCCTTATTCATATTTTCTTTGTTCTTATAATGAAACAAGCTGGTATGATTGCGATGGAGATGTTTCAGATGGCAAGTGTGCTGCTGTTGGCGAATGCATAAGTGCTTTACCTCATGCCCCAGCAGTAGGACAGGATCTTTACATTAAAGATGTTTCAACCTGCTATAACTATGACGATACTTCTTTTGATGCTCAAGATTGTTCTGTTGATGCATATAATGCTACAACTTGCACTCCACAATCAACAACTACAAGTTATCAGTGGAGTTTTGAAAATATTACATCTGATTCTGGATCTGATTTTGCTACTTCCGTGATTACTATTGGAGAAGGAACAGAATGGAAAATATCGGCAACCACTACCGATGCTCATAGTCCTGATCAATCGTGCGGTCATGAAGAAGAGGGAGGTGTGGGACTACCTTTGCCGGAGTGGCAAGAAATAGCTCCATATTAAAATAATTATAGGCGGGATTTGACCCCGCCTTTTTTATTTGGTATAGTACAAATGTAAATTAAACTTGTGATTTGTATTTGTGCATAAAGCAATAATTTAATTATGCAAAATAGATCTTACTTAAATACATATGGAATCATATATACTACCATTGGTGGGTGTTTTAGCTGTTTGCTTTGGAGTTCTTTGCGGATATTATCTTCGCCAGTCCCTGGTCAAGAAAAGAGCTGGGAGCTTGGAAGTAAAAATTCAGAAAAAAATCTTAAAGGTTCAGAAAGATTCTGAAGCGAAAATTTCCTTAGCAGAAGAAAAAGCCAGGGGAATATTACAAAATGCTAAAAAAGAAGAAGGAGATAGGAGAAGTCAACTCTTGAAAACAGAGCAACTTTTACTTAAAAGAGAGAATGTTTTGGATCAAAGAATATCAAATTACGAGAGAAAAGAAAAAGACTTTTTAGATAAAGCTGAACAGCTGAAAAAAGTTAAGGAAAATCTTGAAGCGTTAAAACAAGAGGCAATGCAGAACCTGGAAAGGACTTCAAAATTATCAAAAGAAGATGCAAAAAGAGAGTTGCTTTCCGGAGTTGAAGAAGAAAGCCAAAAAGAAATTCTGGGAAAAATTAAAAAGCTTGAGGAAGATGGAAAGGAAAAACTTGAGCAAAGAGGAAAAGAGATATTAGCTTTTGCTATCCAGAAATGCGCTATGTCTCAAGCTCAAGAAACTACAACAAGCACTCTTTCTATTCCATCAGATGAAATAAAAGGGAAAATAATTGGGAAGGAGGGGAGGAACATTAGAACCCTGGAGAAGCTTACAGGAGTAGAGATAATAGTGGATGAAACGCCGGAAACCGTTCTTATCTCCGGCTTTGACCCAATACGCAGGCAAATTGCAAAGATTTCTTTGGAAAAATTAATAGAAGACGGGAGAATACAGCCGGCAAGAATTGAGGAGGTGGTGGAAAAGACAAAAGAAGAATTTGCTCAGCATATTAAGAAAGCCGGAGAACAAGCTATTTTTGAAACAGGAGTTGCCGGACTTGACCAAAGGCTGGTAAATCTTTTAGGCAGATTAAAGTTTAGAACCAGTTATGGGCAGAACGTTCTTCTTCACTCAATAGAGGTTTGCCATTTAGCTGGAGCTATGGCAGCAGAAATTGGAGCGAATATTAGTATTTGTAAAAAAGCAGGACTTTTACATGACATTGGGAAAGCAGTAGACCAGCAGGTTGAGGGATCACATGTCAATATTGGAATAAAGATTTTAGAAAAATTTGGGATTGGGAAAGAAGTAATTGATGCCATGAAATCTCACCATGAAGAATATCCTTTTGAGTCGCTTGAATCCGTTTTAGTAAAGGCCGCTGATCAAATTTCAGGAGCAAGGCCTGGAGCAAGGAAAGATACATTGGAAAACTATTTAAAAAGATTGGAAGATCTGGAAGGAATAGCTACTTCTTTTCCAGGAGTTGAAAAGGCGTGGGCGTTGCATGCTGGAAGAGAAATTAGAATTTTTGTTAAACCTCGTGAAATAGATGACCTTGCAAGCTATAAGCTTGCAAAGGATATTGCATTCAGAATTCAAGAGGAGCTGAGATATCCGGGAGAAATTAAAGTTACCGTAATCAGGGAAAATAGGGTAGTGGAATACGCAAAATAATAAAAACATATGACTAAAGATAAATTAGTTCAATCTCTTTGTAAGAAAACAGGATTATCAAAAAAAACAGCAAAAGAAATTATTGAAACTGTTTTTGAAGAAATATCTTGGGCACTATCCAGGGGAGAAGATGTAGTCCTTCCAGGATTTGGCAAATTCTCGGTTTTTCTTAGAAAACAAAGAAAGGGAAGAAATCCAAGGACAGGAGAAGAAATAACAATTCCAGGGGCAAAGGTTCCTAAGTTCAAGGCAGGGAAGATTCTAAAAGAAACCGTAAGATAATATAGATTAAAACCCTGCTGCAAAAATCGCAGCAGGGTTTTAATTATGAGCGGGATACGGGAGTCAAACCCGTTTCTTCACCTTGGAAGGGTGACGTTGAGTCGGTCAACTAATCCCGCAGGTTATTTTTTAAAAAATTTCTCAGAAAATCTTTAAGGTTATTTACATTTATTAAATTGTAAAATTCTTGAAGTGACAAAAATTTTCTATTATTCTTTACCCTTTTATTTTTATTTATTGTAGGATAGGGTAAATTCTTAATTCCCAATAATACTAGAATTCCTGCTGACATTACATAAAGGAAATGTCCATTTTGACCATGTCTTCTTGAAGAAGTTTTTGCAATAGAGTATAAGTCATTTTTTATTCTACCAAATCTTGAAAGTCTCTTCATCAAATCAATATCATATCCGAATTGTATTTTTTCATTCAGTCCTCCAATTTTTTGGAAAAGCTCTCTTTTAGTGTAAAGAAATGGACCAGTATAGAAACCAACCTTTACCAAAACAGAATTCTGGATAACCTCAAATAGTTTTATTTTATTGTCTTTTTTTTCGTACTCTGCTTTTATTCTCCCGCCGCTGAAACCTCTCCTTAAAAATTTAATACTATTATAAACAGTATTTTTACTTATTCTTGAGTCTGCGTCAAGAAAAAGAAAATATTGGCCTTTTGCTTTTCTTGCTCCGAAATTCATTGCTGTTGCAGCTCCTTTTCTTTTTAAAAATAGAACTTTGTCTGTGTATTCTTGAGCAATTTTTGCAGTTTTGTCTGTGCTATTATTATTTACTACAATTATTTCAATTGGTTTGTATGTTTGTCTTTTTACTGAAATTAAGGTTTTTCTAATGAGTTTTTCCTCGTTGTAAGCTGGAATTATTACTGACACCAATTTTTTCATAATATGAAAGATTTGAATAAATTTTGTCGGGGCACCCAGATTCGAACTGGGATTAAATCCTCCCAAAGGACTCGTGCTGCCGTTGCACCATGCCCCGATGACTATTTTTTAGCAAAAAAAATGAATTTGGTCAATTTGATTTTCTTAATAGTTTTTGTTAAGCTGAATCCAGCCCTCATAGTTCAATGGATAGAACGCGGGCCTTCTAAGCCTGCGATAGGGGTTCGACTCCTCTTGAGGGCACTTAAAAACTTGGCGGTCGTAGCTCAATTGGCAGAGCACTGGGTTGTGGTCCCGGTGGTTGCGCGTTCGAGTCGCGTCGATCGCCCACTTATTTTCTTTCTCCTATTTTTATTTTTAGATAGACTTCTTTGTTGTTTCTAAAAATCTTTAAAGCAACATCTTGGTTGATTTGGAATTTCTGCAATATTTGCTCTAAAGGATTTTGAAAAGAGATCTCTTCGTTTCCAATTTTCAGGATTATATCTTTTTCTTTCAGTTCTGATTTTTCCGTTATATTTCCATCTGTCGGGATTTTTGACGATGACTTGGAAATAATCAAGGCACCATGATCTAAAGCTGTTTTGTATTTTTCCTTAATCTCCTTGTCCAGTATTATATATTTTACTCCTAGAAAAGGACTGCGGATTTTACCAAAGCTTCTAAGGTCTTTTAAGTCTTTCTTGGCAGGATTGATAGGAAGAGCAAATCCAATATTTTCTGCTCCATAGACCATAGCGGCATTTATTCCAATAGCGTTTCCTTGAGTATCAATTAGGGGGCCGCCAGAATTGCCGGGATTTATGGCAGCGTCAGTTTGTATTAGCCCTATTAATTTTTGAGTCTTTCCGTCTACTTTTCCAGAAGCCGTGATCTCTCTGCTTAATCCCGAAACAACTCCTTTTGAAATTGTGTTTTGGAATACCCCCAATGTGTTTCCAATAGCAATTGCTGTTTGCCCTAATTCTAATCTTGAAGAATCTCCAAGTTTTATTATTGACAAACCTTTTGCTTGGATTTTAAGAATAGCTATATCGTTTATGAGATCTTTAGCTAAAATCTTTGCCCTATATCTTTCTCCATTATTTAAAACAACAGAATACTCTGCCTTTTTTTCTTCTATTATGTGGCGGTTTGTAAGAATTATTCCTGATTTTTCCACGATAAAACCAGATCCTCCTCCTATTTTTATTCTCTTTTTCCCCTTTGGAACTATAAAAGACTTTTCAATTCCAAGAGGAGATACTCCCAGAGGTGTTGAAAAAACATCTAAATATTTAGAAATAGTTATAGAGACAACTGCTGGCAAAGTCTTTTTGACTATATCTATTATTTGCTGTTCCATATGTGTTTATTATACCAAACTGTTGCTAATAAAGGAAATTTTTGTTATATTGATTCTAAACTGCCCCTGTAGTTCAATGGACAGAACAGAAGACTCCTAAGCTTCTGATGCAGGTTCGATTCCTGCTGGGGGCACATATTGGGGGCCCGTAGCTTAGAGGGAAAGTGTTAGTATGGCATACTAAAGATCGTGGGTTCGAGTCCCACCGGGTCCACTGGATTTGTAATAAGGAGTTATCTGTTCTGGAGGCGTGCGAGAGCGGATGAATCGGGCAGTTTCGAAAACTGCTATTCCTTTTTGGGATCGAAGGTTCGAATCCTTCCGCCTCCGCTATGTTTTTCAAAAAGAAAAAAAAGCAGCAGAACTTAAAGGAAGTTTTAAGTTGCTTAAAAAAAACAGAAGAAGAAATAAAAAGGCTGTCTTTGGAATTGGAAGAAATAAAAAAGAAGAGCAAAAGCAATCTGCAAAAAGTTGGGATAATAAGATTTAATCCTTTTTCTGAAGCAGGCGGAGACCAAAGTTTCTCAATTGCCCTCTTGGATGAAAAAAACAATGGAGTAGTTCTTACTTCCCATTACTTAAGAGACCTTAATCGGGTTTACGCAAAGCCGATAAAAGAAGGCAAATCCCATTATTCTTTGTCAAAGGAAGAAAAACAAGCAATTAAAAAAGCGCAAGAATGAAAAATGAAAAAGAAAATTTAATATCCAGGGCTCCAGTTGTAGTAATTTTAGGACACGTTGATCACGGGAAAACTTCAATCTTAGACTTTATTAGGAAAACAAAGGTTGTAGAAAAAGAATCAGGCGGAATCACTCAACATGTAGGAGCTTATCAAATTACGCATCAAGAAAAAGAAATTACTTTTATTGACACTCCTGGACATGAAGCTTTTGGAGCAATGAGATCGCGAGGAGCAAAAGTAGCTGATCTTGCAATTTTAGTGGTGGCTGGCGAAGAAGGAATAAAGCCCCAGACAAAAGAGGCGATTGTTTGTATAAAAAAGGCAGGAATCCCAATGATAGTGGCTATTAATAAAATGGATAAAGCAGAAGCTGATTCCGAGAAGGTGAAGAGAGAATTATCAAAAGCAGACATTTTAGTTGAATCCTTGGGAGGGAAAATTCTTTCCATAGAAACATCTGCTAAAACAGGAAAAGGAATCATAGAACTTTTGGATCTGATTTTGCTTGTTGCAGAAATGGAGGGATTAAAAGCCAATCTAAGCGATAGGACAGAAGGCGTAGTAATAGAATCTTATCTGGATCAAAAGAGAGGTCCTGTTGCTACCTTGCTCGTAAGAAGCGGTGTTCTAAAGGTGGGAAATTTTCTAGGAACCTTTTCAGCTTTTGGTAAAATCAAAGTTCTTGAAGATTTTCAGGGAAAGAAGATTGAATCTGCCTCTCCTTCAGTTCCTTGTTCTGTGCTCGGGTTTCAGAAAGTTCCCGGAGTGGGAGAAAAATTTAAAACCTTTGATTCCCTTGAATTAGCTGAGCAATACACTCAAGCAAAACAGGAAAAAGCAGAGGAGCGCCAGGTAATAATTAACGAGGAAGGAATAAAGATTTTAAACTTAATCTTAAAAACAGATGTCGTTGGATCTTTAGAGGCGATAGAAGGAGTATTAAAGAATCTTCCTCAAGAGAAGGTTGGTCTAAGGATTTTAAAAAAGGATGTTGGAGAAATTACCAGCGAAGATATTAAATTGGCTCAGGCAAGCAAGGCAAGAATTATAGGGTTTCGCGTTAAAGCCAATAAAGACATAAAAAACGAGGCTGATCGTAAGAATATAACTATTATAATCTTTGACGTGATTTATGATTTGTCACAAGCTGTTAGAAACTTAATGGAAAGGTTTTTAAAACCGGAAGTTGAGAGAAGTGATATTGGAAAAGTTAAAGTACTGGCCATTTTTCGCAGAGAAAAGAACAGGCAGATAATCGGAGGAAAGGTTGTTGAGGGAGAGGCGGAAAGGGGAGTAAAGATTGAGGTAATAAGAGAAGGAGCAGTTATTGGGACAGGAGGGAGAATGGTTAGTTTCCAGAGAGATAAAAAAGAAGCGGAAAAAGCAATAAAAGGGCAAGAGTGCGGAATGCTTTACGAGGGCAATGTAAAAATTGAGCAGGGCGACATTCTCGTATTATATAAAGAGGGAAAGAAAAAAAGCGAGCTATAAGGTTATGACAGATAGAATTCCACGCATCAATCAGCTGATAAAAAAAGAGCTGAGCAAAATTCTCTTGAAAGAATTTGATTCTCCTAAGGAAGCTTTGATTACTGTCACTAGAGTCGAAACTTCTGCTAACCTAGGGCAAGCTAAAGTATATATTAGCGTAATTTCTGCTGGAAAACAGCCTCTGGGAATTATTAATATTCTTAAAAAAAGTACTTACTTTTTTCAAAAACTATTAGATAAAAGATTAAGAATGAGAAAAACTCCAAAGATAGTTTTTGTACAAGAAATAGAAACAGCCCAAGCGGCAAGGATAGAAGAGATTCTTTCTAATCTTCGTTCTAAGAAATAATATGTTTGAATCTTTAAAAAATGCAGAACATGTTCTTATTGCTTCTCACGAGAATCCGGATCCTGATGCAGTCGGGTCTCTTCTCTGTGCAAATCTGATCTTAAAAAAAATGGCAGTTAATGCTTTTTTGTATCTGCCTGATATGCCTTCTGGGTCTCTAAACTTTTTGCCTAATTTTTTTGAGATAAAGAATGAAATACCAAAAGATTCAAGTTTTGACATCTTGCTTGCCTTAGACTATAGCGATTATGCAAGACTAAGAATTCCCGAGAACCTATCATTCCAGAAAAAAATAACCATTGATCATCATAGAGGGAATCAGAAGAGCGAAATTAAAATAATTGATCTTGAAGCTTCTTCAACCTGTGAAATTATTTACTGGTTAATGAAAAAAGAAGGCATTGAAATTGATAAAGAAATGGCACTTTGCCTTTTAAGCGGAATAGTGGCTGATACCGGAGGGTTCTCCCATATTTCTACAAGTTCGAATACTTTAAAGGCTACTTCTGATCTTCTATCTAAAGGAATTTCCCTTTCTAGAATTAGTAAGCATATTTTTTTGACAGGACCTGTTTTTTCAATGCAATCTGCTGGAGTTTTAGGGAAAATTTTGTCGCGGATAAAAGTTATTCCAGGTTGCGATCTTGCTTATTCATGGGTCTCTTTTGAGGATATTCAGAAGAATAATCTTCAAGATTTAAAATTAAACGGAATTTCCTCAATCATATCCAAAGAGTCCAAATGTCTTTACGCTCTATTGTTAGTTGAATACGAAAAGGGTAAGATAAAAGGATCTTTAAGGTCGGAACCCTTTAAATCAACTCAAAAAAAGAAGGTAGATTGTATTGCAAGGGAACTTGGAGGAGGAGGTCATCCATATGCAGCTGGATTTAAGCAGGAAGGGACAATTAATGAAGTCTTGGAAAAAGTAATAAATGTGATAAGATAAAATTAATAAGGCGCGGTAGTCAAGCAGTTAGACATCGGTCTGCAAAACCGAGTACACCGGTGCAAATCCGGTCCGCGCCTCAAGATGCCCGGGTGTCGGAATTGGCAGACGATACAGACTTAAAATCTGTTGGGATTTTTCCCGTGTGGGTTCGAGTCCCACCCCGGGCACAGAAAAAATAAGTTGTCTGTAATAACAAAAAACTATATAGTAGAAAAAAACCGCTGTTCCCAGCGGTTTTAGTTTTCTAATATTTCAATGTATTCATATTGAACCCCGAAATTTTTAGCTTGCCAATATTCTGGAAACCAAATATCAAAGTGAGAGTTGCTTTTTCTCCAATTCATTCTATCTTCAACAATGAAGACTTTGTCTCCAAAAATCTGAGGTATTCTAATTTTTGTTCCAAAGGAATAATAGTTATTTGCAATAATTCCGTCTTTTACATATGTTCCTGCAGCAGTAATATTCGGACTGTCATCGGTCTGCAGGGGAGAGCTTGAATAAGCAGTAATAATTGCTCTAATTCTTTTGTTTATTTGGGGCTCTGGCAGGAGAGATAAAGGAGCAAGGATGTTGTTTTGGAACAAAACAATACTGTCCATCTCTTGCTGAGCTTTAACAGCTTTTGGCTTTTCTCCTTTTAAATATGAAATTTGTGCAAAAACAAGCAATCCTACAATAACTGTAAGCGCAAGCAATATTCTTTTGTTGTAAGAAAAATATTTTATCATTTTAAAAACTCCCATTAGGAGTTTCATTATTTTACCTTATTTATACAGGCATGTCAAGATTATATATCTATTTTGCTTTAATGGTTATTGTTTCATGCTGTACATTTTTGTACAGTATAGCAAAACCAATTTTATTCTACAAATAAACGTAGTAATATTTAAGGATATATGGCGGTTTTACCGAGATATTAGCCATTTTTATTTGACTTCTTTTACTAATCCGCTATAATCTGCTATAGTTGATATATCGGATTATGATTATGATAAAAAATAACAAATTAGACCAGCGGCTTCAGCAGATACCAGCTGAAATCTGGTTAAAAATAACAAAAATAGATGAGTTAAAGGGACAGTGGATTGCTGGGGCGCAATTAAGTCCTCAAGTTTTGGGCCGTCTTAAGCGATCAGTTTTGGTTGCTTCTACTGGTGCTTCTACTCGCATTGAAGGCGCTCGTCTTTCTGATGAGGACGTAGAAAGACTAATACGCGGTATTGATATTCAAAAGTTCACTGATCGCGATAAAGAGGAAGTGAAAGGCTATTTTGAATTGCTTGAAAATATTTTTGACTCTTGGAAATCGCTTAAGTTTTCAGAAAACACTATAAAGCATTTTCACAAAGAGCTTCTAAAATATGTAAAAAAAGACGAATTCCATTGCGGTGGATATAAGAAGAGAGAAAATCAGGTGCAAATGATAAATACTAATGGTGATTCTGTTGGCGTTCTTTTTGACACTACGCCAGCATATCTTACATCCAAAGAAATGCAAGAATTGGTTGAATGGATGCAAGAAGCCATCGCCGAGAAGAAATATCATCCACTTCTTATTGTGAGTAATTTTCTTGTTGAGTTTTTGCAGATCCATCCATTCCAAGATGGCAATGGACGGCTTAGTCGTGTTCTGACCAATCTTCTTTTACTCAAAGATGGGTATTTATACATGCCCTATACTTCACACGAAAAATTTATTGAGGACAATAAGCCGGAGTATTATTTCGCACTTCGCAAAAGCCAAAAAACATTTAAGACGAAACACCAGAATATTATTCCGTGGTTGGATTTCTTTTTGACTATTTTCTTGGAACAATCAGAAATGGCAATTAATCTACTTTCAAAAGAAAATGTTGAGCGGTTGCTTACTGAAAAGCAACTTACTGTTTGGAATTATTTTCAAAAAGTTGATAGAGCCACGCCACGAGAAATTTCGGAAAAAACAAAAATTGCTTATCCTACCGTTAGACAAGTAATTGATAAATTAATGCGCCTCAAAAAGATTGAGCGGATTGGACAAGGCCGTTCAACAAATTATAGGAAACTATAGCAAAAAATAAACGTTTTTTTGATAAATTTAATTTAAAAAACTCCAATGGAGTTTTTTAATATTCTGAGCGGGTGAGCGGAGTTGAACCGCCTTCTCGACCTTGGCAAGGTCGCATAATAACCATTATACCACACCCGCAATTTGTGCCGGAGTCCGGAATCGAACCGGAATCTAATGTTTTTCAGACATTCGCCGTGACCGACTTGGCTACCCCGGCATGTATTGCTTATTGTGTGGGCGGTGAAGGACTCGGACCTACGGCCTTCTCGGTGTAAACGAGACGCTCTACCACTGAGCTAACCGCCCTAACTTGTGTGCCCAGGGAGGGATTTGAACCCTCACGAGAATAATCTCACTAGCACCTCAAGCTAGCCTGTCTACCGGTTCCAGCACCTGGGCTTTATTAATATCCTTTCTTTTTATCTTTGACTTTTTCCCCTTAGTTTCTCTTAAATAGTAAAGCTTTGCTCTTCTTACTTTGCCATGGCTCAATACTTCTATTTTCTTAATAACAGGGGAGTGAATTGGAAATGTCTTTTCTACTCCGATTCCACTGATTATTTTTCTTACTGTAATGGTAGCTCCTATCTCTTTTCCGTGTTTACGATAAAGAACTTGACCTTCAGAGACTTGGATCCTTTCTTTTTTTTCTCCCTTGCTTGTTATTTCCTTCAGTATTTGAAAAATCTTAACAGTATCTCCTGGTTTAATGTCCGGTAAATTGATTTCTTTTTCTTCTTCAGTTGTCATATTTTTTAATATTTTTTATTATTTCTTTTAAATCTTCCGGCAGTCCTATATTAACCTCTATCTCTTTATTGTCAATTGAATGTATTTTGATATAGCTTGCATGAAGAAACTGCCTTTTTAGCTTTGATTGTCCCTTAAAGCCGTATAGCTTATCTCCTGCAATTGGATGTCCTATGTATGAAAAATGTGTTCTAATCTGATGCTTTCTCCCTGTTTTGATAGAAACCTCGCAGAGAGTATATCCCTTGAGGCGCTTTAAAACAATATATTGCGTTAATGCAGTTCTTTTTCCTTGTGCTTTTGGATCATTTGGCAGAAAAACTTTTTGTTTTCTTCTATCTTTAGGAGACCTTCCGATCAGTGTTTCTATCTTGCCGTTATTACCTTTAATTTCTCCAACGGCAAGGGCAATGTATTTTTTCTCTGTTTTTCTTTCCTTGAACTGTTTTTGGAGAAACTCAAACTCTTCGTTATTTTTTGCTACCATCAAGATACCAGAAGTGTCTTTGTCTATTCTGTGGACTATCCCGTATCTTGGAGGGCTTCCAACGTTTTCAATATATGGAAACGCTTCAACAATATAGTCAACTAAAGTTTTTTCTTTGGATGGTCCTTCCGGGAAAACCGTAATTCCTGCCGGTTTATCAACGATTAAAACATTTTTATCCTCGTAAGCTGTTTTTATCTGCATGTGGGCGCGACAGGACTCGAACCTGTGGCCTTCTCGATGTCACCGAGACGCTCTAGCCAACTGAGCTACGCGCCCTTTTATGAAGATAGAATATCATAAATTGAGATGAGAAACAAGCCTTGGAATAATCCAGGGCTTGTTTCTCGAAGGTGGGCATGCCAGGATTTGAACCTGGGGCCACTTAATTATAAGTTAAGCGCTCTAACCACTGAGCTACATGCCCTATACACGTTTTTTGATTATCTTTTCGAATTCTTCTTTTTCAATAGTTTCTTTTAAAACCAATCTTTTGGCAATCTTATCTAAAAGTTTTCTTTTCTTTTTTAAAATCCGCATTGCCGTAACCTGGGCATTTTTTATCATTTTGCTTATTTCTTTGTCAATCTTAACTGCAGTCTTTTCGGAATAGTTTTTTTCTTCGCCTATTTCTTTTCCCAGGAAAACCAATTCTTCTTTTTCTCCAAAAACAACCGGACCTAGGCTTTCAGACATTCCATATTCTTTTACTAATTTTCTGGCAAGTTCGGAAGCTTCTCTTAAGTCGGAGCTGGATCCAGTGGTAACTTCTTTGAATACCAGCTTCTCGGCGCAATATCCGCCCAAAAACATAGCCAATTCTGAAAGAAATTCTTTTTTTGTTTTTAAATACTTTTCCCTGGAGGGAAGTCTTAAAGTATAGCCGGCAGCTTTTCCTCTTGCTATAATAGAAATCTTTCTGATCGGTTCTGCTCCCTGGAGAAAGCTTGAGATCAAAGCATGCCCTGCTTCGTGGAAAGCAGCAATTTCTTTTTCTTTTTTAGAGAGAATATGGCTTTTTCTTTCCGGGCCCAACAAGACTTTATCTATTGATTCTAAAAGTTCTTCTTGATAAACCTCTTTTTTATTACGTCGAGCGGCTAAAATAGCTGCTTCATTTATTAAGTTTGCCAAATCTGCTCCTGAAAATCCCGGGGTTCTCTCTGCAATTTCTCTTAGATTGACATCTAGAGCCAAGGGCTTTCCTTCGGCATGTATTTTTAAAACTTCCTCTCTTCCATTAATATCCGGCAGGTCTAAAATTACTTTTCTGTCAAACCTGCCAGGCCTTAAGAGAGCTGGGTCAAGAATGTCTCCTCTATTTGTCGCAGCTATCACAATAACTTGAGCGTCTCTCTCAAATCCATCCATTTCTACAAGAATTTGGTTTAATGTTTGTTCTCTTTCGTCGTTGCCTCCTCCTATTCCTGTTCCTCTATGTCTTCCAACTGCATCTAATTCATCAATAAATACTATGGAAGGAGAAGATTTTTTTGCAGTTAAGAACAAGTCTCTGACTCTTCCTGCTCCAACACCTACAAACATTTCAACAAATTCGGAGCCGGATATATGAAAGAAGGGTACATTGGCTTCTCCTGCTACTGCTCTTGCCAAAAGTGTTTTTCCAACTCCTGCTGGGCCTAAAAGAAGAACTCCTCTTGGAATAGTGGCTCCCATATCAAGGTATTTTTTAGGGTTCCTTAGAAAATCTACCACTTCTTTTAATTCTTCTTTTGCTTCAATTAATCCTGCAACATCTTTAAATGTTGTCTTTTTTTTATTCTGCCCTTCTGCTCCGAAGAGCCTGGCTTTTGCCTTTGAAAAGTTAAAAGCCTGGGTTGCTCCTGTTTTTGCTTGTTTAAATATCATCCAGAAAAAGAAACCAAAAAGCAAAAGGGGGAGGAGAATGAATAATAACGGTTCAAGCCAGACAGAAAGTCCGCCTTTTTCTTTTGGAATAATATTTACTTCCAAAAGGCTTTCTTTTGTCACACCGTAATTTAAAAGTGATTGGGAAAAAGCTATTTCTGTTTCTTTCCTTGACTTCGCCTTTGTTCCATCTTTATATAGGACTGAAATATCGTTTCCTAAAATGGTAATTTCCTCAATGTTTCCTTTATTAACGTCTTGAGCAAGTTCGGTTGAAGAAACTTCTTTTTCTGTATCGGATTGTGGTATTAATGAAAAAGCACCGGCAATAATCAAGAAGATTATGATGATGAATATGAAGTTTTTCCCCAATGGTTTTATGCTTTTTGTTTTCATAAAATACTTATTTTTAAAGTTTAACATGGAATTTTAGATAAAGAAAGCCCTTACACAAAGTATAAGGGCTTCTCTAAAGTCAAATAGGTTAGGTTGAATTGAATACTAGTCAAGCTTCACTTAGACTTAGGCCGTTGCCGCTGCTTCAGCGAGAGCTTTATTTCTCTCGCCCCTGCGAAGATGATCCTCGATGATCTTCGCAGAATTTATCTTTCCAGACATTCTTAATTTCTGAGAAGCTTCCTTTAAAGCTTCTTTGCCGAGACGATAAGTAATGGAAGGTTTTCCATCTTCTCTTTTCCGAATCTCTGCTAGGCCCACCTGGCATAAATCAGAAAATGTTAACCCTTCTTCAGTCGCTTTTTTGATAACAGATGCATTATATGCAACTGTTATCATTTTTGCAATTCTGGCGACAGCGAAGAGTGGCTGTATTTGGAGGTTGCCCTCCAAAACCTTCTTCGCCATAAGAAAGACCAACCTTTTCTGTGTCTCTTTGTCCAGCTTGGCGATGCTGGCTTCCAGGAGTCCGAACTCTTCCGACTGGTCTTCTCCAGGCTTTTGCGTGTTAATTTTCTGCGCAGCGTTAAACGCTGTCCAGAACGGGTTCTGGTTTTTTTGAGTTATCTTTTCTTTCACTTTTATCTCTCCTATTTTATTTATTTCCTATTTGGCTTTCAAAGAACTAAAATATTATACAATAAAGAAAAAAATCTGTCAAGGATTAGTTGACAGATTTAGCATTTTTTTTAACTATTTCGTTTTGAAAAAAGTTCAAGGACTTCTTGTGCTCCTCCTCTACCAACTTTTCCTTCTATTAAAGCAACTATGAACCTTTCTAAAGCTCTATTCTCGTATTTTTGTGACTGTATGATTCTATTCTTTTTTAAAAGAATAGCATGGATCGGCCAGAGTTCTTCTGATTTGAAACTCATTGAGACAGAATTCCTTCCTTCTTTTATCTGAAGGACAACGAAATTCTCTTCTTTGTCAACGTTCGTAACGGGTCCACATAGGAATTTCCATCTTCCATCCAACCATTCTTCTTTTCCTAAGATGTCTTCTTCGTGGATTCTTTCAATATCCATTTTCCCTCCTTAATAGAAATATTGTACCGATAAGATAGTTTTTTGTCAAGGCTTCAATGATAAGAAAACTTTATTGTCAGCTATTTTAATAATTTTTGCTTTCACTGTTTGCCCCGTTTTAAAAAGTTCAGAAAGATCTTTTGCTTTTCCGAGTTCAATCTCGGAAATATGAATTAATCCTTCTAGTTGTATTGAAAGTTCTTCTTTTATTCCAGTTGGCAAGAATTTTATGAATATTCCAAAGTCAGTGACTCCTGTAATTTCTCCCTTTACTTTATCTCCTTCTTTGCATTGTTTTAAAATTTCTTTTAATCCTTGGGCTTCTTTTGCTTTTTCTGAGAAGATAAGCTTTTTCTGTTTTAAATCAAGATCAAGTATTTTGACTTCCAGAGTTTTTCCAATTAGTTTTTGAAGCTCCCAGACGATTTTTTTGCTGTCTCCCTGTTCTACTCTGGGATAATGAATTAAGGACAATTGGGAGAGAGGAAGGAAACCGTTGACTCCGTTTAATTGAGCTATTAGCCCTCCCTTATTTGCCTTGGCAATTTTTATTTCAATTATTTTATCTTCTTTCTTTATTTCTTCCAGCTCTTTCCAGAAAAGTTCTTTTTCAGCATCATTTAAGGAAAGCTCAACATATCCGTCTTCATTCTCTGCTTCTATTATTTTTGCGGAAATCGTATCTCCCGGTTTAATTTTCTTTATAGTGTCCTTGGCTTTTTCAGCCTCTTTTTTGGAGATGATGCCAGTCCCGAAATTTCCCAATTCAACAAATATTCCAGAACTTTCCGCTCCTATAACTTTTCCTTTGACTATTTCACCCTCTTTGGGCATCTTTATTTGCTCTATTTGTGGAAAAATGTTTTTTGTTACCATGACCCAAAATTAGCATAATTTTCATGTATTGTAAAGAGTTGGTTTTTGTGATAAAATAATAAACAGGTATGCATATTATTTGGAAAGGACAATCTTGTTTTCAAATCGTAGCAGCTCCCACAAAAGGGGAGCAGGTTTCAATTGTCATTGATCCTTTTGACCAGTCCTTAGGATTAAAGCCTCTAAACTTGACAGCCGACATTTTAATATCTTCTGATTATGGAACTGGAAAAGAGATTAAAGGCAATCCATTCTTGATTTCTGGTCCGGGAGAGTATGAGATAAAAGACATTTTTATCCATGGTTTTTCTTTTCTTCAAAAAAAAGGATGGAATACTATTTATGTTATCGAAGCAGAAGGAATACGTCTTTGCCATTTGAACAATTTTAGCAATAAAGAGATTACTTCAGAACAGCTTGAGAAAATCGGCGACATTGATATTTTAATAATTCCAACTGGAGGAGAAGATACTATTGATTCTTCCCAGGCAGTAAAGATTATCTCTCAAATAGAACCGCGAATTGTAATACCTATGAGTTATCAGATCCCGAAGCTGAAAGCAAAACTTGAAGGAGTGGATAAATTCTTAAAAGCAATGGGTCAGAAATCAGCAGAAACCCTTGATAAGCTTTTGATTAAGAAAAAAGATCTTCCAGAAGGAGAAACAAAAGTGATTGTTCTAAGATCATGAAAACTCTGGAAAAAATTCAGAAATTGCCTGAAAAACAGAAAAAGAAAATCCTTTGGGCAATCATGATAGTCATAGGAATTATCTTGATATTTTTTTGGGCCAGAATTTTCCAAGAAAATATTGAGTCTTTCAACGATAAAAATCTTTTAGAAGAAGTAAATCCTTCAAACATAAATTTAGAATGAAAAAGGAACCTCAAAAACAAAAGAAAGAAATTGGATACGTAAAACCTAGGGAAATAACAGAAGAAATGAAAGAATCATACATTGATTATGCTATGTCTGTTATTGTTTCCCGGGCTCTTCCGGACGTTAGGGACGGATTGAAGCCGGTCCACCGCAGGATTTTGTATGCAATGCATGAAGACGGACTGTCCCACAGTGTAAAATATAGAAAATCGGCGAATGTCGTTGGTTTAGTTTTGGGCCGCTATCATCCCCATGGAGATACGGCAGTGTATGACAGTATGGCAAGAATGGCTCAGGATTTCTCGTTGAGATATCCATTAATAGATGGTCAGGGAAACTGGGGTTCAATTGACGATCCTTCAGAATTCGCTGCCATGAGATATACAGAATGCCGCCTTTCAAAAGTTGGCGAAGAGATGCTTAAAGATATTAATAAAAATACAGTTGATTTTATTGATAATTACGATGGAACGAGAAAGGAACCTAAGGTTCTTCCATCTCCTTTTCCCCAGCTTCTTTTGAATGGTTCTTTAGGCATTGCAGTTGGTATGGCTACCAATATTCCTCCCCATAACCTTATAGAAGTTTTGGATGCTTCTGAATATTTAATTGATCATCCAAAAGCTGACACAGAAGATCTTTTTAAGTTTGTCAAAGGCCCCGATTTTCCTACAGGAGGATATATTTACAATCAAAAAGAAATTATTGAAGCCTATTCGCAAGGAAAAGGTCCTATTGTTGCCAGGGGAAAGACAGAGATAATTGACAAAGAAAAAACTGGTCTTTCCCAAATTATTATTTCAGAGATTCCTTATCAAGTTCAGAAATCAAGTTTTCTTTTACAGCTCGCAGGCCTTGTCCAAGACAAAAAAGTAGAAGGAATAAAAGATATTAGAGACGAGTCTGATAAAGATGGGATGAGGATAGCCATAGATTTGCAGAGAGGAGCTTTTCCCCAGAAGATTTTAAATCGCCTTTTCAAGTTTACGGATCTTCAAAAAACATTTCATTTGAATATGCTGGCTCTAATAGACGGGATACAGCCGAAAACCCTTTCTCTGCCAGAAGTTATAAGCTGTTACATTGATCATCGGAAAGAGGTGGTTTTCCGTAGAACTAAATATGATTTGGAAAAAGCAAAAGAAAGATCTCATATTCTTGAAGGATTGCATAAGTGTTTAGCCAATATTGATGAAGTGATTAGAATTATTAAGAAATCTGAAAGCAGGGATGATGCAATGAAGAATTTAATAAAGAGATTCAAGCTAACTCAAATTCAAGCTAATGCAATATTAGAGACAAAACTTTCAGCCTTGGCAAAACTGGAAAGGAAAAGGATAGAAGATGAATTGAGAGAATTAAAAGTTAAAATTAAAGAACTGTCTGCTCTTTTGAAAAGTCCAAAAGATATAATAAAAGTTGTTAAAAAAGAATTTTCTTTGCTGAAAAAAGATTTTGGGGATCAGAGAAGAACAAAGGTTCAAATTCAAAAAGTTGGAGAATTTGCCGAAGAAGACTTAATCCCTCTTCAAGATGCAATTGTTACTTTAACTATGGGAGGATATATCAAAAGAGTAAATCCCTCTCTTTATAAAAAGCAAAAGAGGGGCGGGAAAGGATTTTTAGGATTAAGGACAGTTGGAGAAGATATTGTCGAACATTTTATTTTGGCTCAAACTCATGATAACCTTTTATTCTTTACGGATTCAGGCAAGGTTTTCCAGGTTCCTGTATATGAAGTTCCCGAAGGAAACAGAGTAGCCAAAGGAAGAGGACTCTTGAACTTTTTAGAAATTTCTCCTCAAGACAAAGTACTTGCCCTCTTTCCTTTAGGAAAGAAAGATGAAGCTTCTGGAATAAAGTATCTGTCAATAATAACGAAACAAGGTATAATAAAGAAAACAAGTTTAGAAGATCTTAAAAATGTTCGCAAATCCGGGCTGATTGCCATTTCTTTAAAAAAGGGAGATGCATTGAAAGGTGTTTCAAAAACCAGGGGCGAGGATGAAATAATTCTTGTCACAAAGAAAGGCCAGCTGATCAGGTTTAAAGAAAGTCAAATAAGGCCAATGGGAAGGACTGCTGCCGGGATTAGAGGAATAAGGATAAAGAAGGGAGATGAGGTAATAGGAATGGATATAGTTGGAAAGCTGTTAAACGGAGCAAAAAATGAAGACAGGTATTTGCTAGTAGTAACGGATAATGGATATGGGAAAAGGACTCCCTTAAAAGAGTTTAAGCTGCAGGGCCGGGGAGGATCAGGAGTCAGGGCGGCAAAAGTTACTTCCAAAACAGGAGATTTAATAAGTTTTAAAGTTTTAACAGGGCAGGAGGAAGATCTGATTGTAATTTCTCAGAGAGGTCATACAATTAGAATTAAGATAAATTCTATTCCAAAAATAGGAAGAGATACTCAAGGAGTAAGAATAATAAAGCTGGATGCGGGAGATAAAGTAGCTTCTGCAACCTGCATTTAAAATGACTGATTTTTTAAACCCTCAAGAAGTTATTAATAAGCTTAAGCTGTCTAAAGCTATGGTTGCCGCTGATTTTGGATGCGGTTCAGGAGGATGGGTCTTGCCTTTGGCGAGAAAACTGAAAGAGGGCAAGGTTTATGCAATAGATGTTCTTTCTTATTCTCTCTCCATTTTGGAACAAAAAAGCATTGGAGAAAAGCTTTTCAATATTAAAACAATTTCTTCTGATGTAGAAAGCAAAAAAGGATCTACTTTAGCTTCCAACTCTTTGGACCTGGTTTTGATGACCAACCTTTTATTCCAAGTAAAAGACAGAAAAAGTGTTTTAGAAGAAGGAAAAAGAGTTTTAAAGGAAGGAGGGAAGCTTTTGGTTGTTGATTGGAAAGAAGATGCTTCAGCCGGTCCCGAAGAAAGAATTTCTTCAAAGGAAGTTAAAAAGATTGCAGAAGAGACCGATTTTAAGCTAGAAAGAGAGTTTTCGTCTGGGAATTATCATTATTGCTTGTTATTTTCAAAATAGTGTTTTAAAATACAATAAAGTTAATTTTAAAAAAATATTGAATATGAAAAAATATTTATTTTTGATATTTATAGGAGCTTTGTTCCTCCCGTTAATAGCTAGAAGTGTTTGCGACGAAGAGGTCAACGGTAAAACAGGCAATGAGTGGTGTTTAGAGCAACCTTATACTGACTGCCATGTAATAAATCTTTGTTCTGGAGACACACGCTACCATTTTGGATGTCAAGATAGCATAATATCTGAAGATGATTTGTCTACACGTTTTTGCGGATGCTATGCCGGTAATTCATATTTTGAAGAATGCAATAATGGATGTGAAGATGGTGCATGTATTGAAGGAAGTGGTGAAGAAGATAATGGTGACGGAGATAATGGTGACAGCACAACAACAGGAGCAAGTATTACATTGGATAATCCATTAAATGCTGATTCATTTACCGATCTAATTGATGGCCTGATTAATTTCATCTTTTATCTAGGGTTAGCAGTTGCTCCGATAATGTTTATAGTAGGCGGATTTGTTTTCTTGACTTCTTCAGGAGATCCAACAAAAGTAGCAAAAGGAAAGAATATAATGCTCTACACTGCAATTGGATTAGCCATTGTCATAGCAGCTAAGGGACTAGTTCTTGTATTGAAAGATATATTGGGAGTTAAGGAAGAGCCAACGACTTACTTTAAAAATCTTTGGTTCTTTGGTATAATTAGCAAAGAATTTCTTTTCCAGAAGATGAAAATTGTTAAAAAATCTTTAAAGGTCGGAAGTAATCAATAAATTATAGATAATTAAATGAAAAAGATTTTACCAGCATTCTTTTTACTAACATTTTTAGTTCTTCCGGTATTAGCAGTAGCGCAAGAAGAAGCGCCAACTCTATTTACTGAGGGCGAGGGTCTGATAGATATACTTGACACTGTTGCTAATTGGGCTTTTACAATTTTACTGTCATTAGCTGCTGTCGTATTAATAGTTGCCGGAATCCAATTCATTACTGCTCAAGGAAGTTCTGAAAAAGTAACTAGTGCAAGACAATGGCTGATTTGGGCTTTAGTTGGAGTAGCGGTAGGAGTAGCAGCAAAAGGTCTTGTTGCTGTAGTGAGAAGCATTCTTGGTGGTTAGAGAGAATACTCATTAATACCTTTTCCGCATATTGTCCTCGTGGCGGAATTGGCATACGCGTAGCGCTTAGGACGCTATCCCAAAAGGGTTGTGGGTTCGACTCCCACCGAGGACACTAATTTAAACACATAATGAAGAATGCTCCACGTGGAGCATTCTTCATTTATTCTTTTTCCCTGATTTCAATTTTCCTTGTATTCTTTTTTTTAATTTTTGCGACTCTTACGGTTAATATTCCCTCTTCAACAATAGCTTTAATTTTAGCGGGATCAATCTCTTCTGGGAGAATTATCTTTTTTGAGAATGGCCCCCAATAGCATTCTTGGTATAAATACTTTTTTGAGGAATCGCTTTCTGATTTTTTCCGGGCTCCCTTGATTATCAGCATATTGTCTTCAATTGAAATATCCAAATCTTTTGCTTTTATTCCGGCAATAGTTGATTGAAGAACTATATCATCATCCGTTTCATAAAGGTCAATTGACAATTCAGCTCTTTTTTCTGATAATGATTCCCATTCTTTTTTTATATTTTGCATACGCTTTTTAATTTTTTAACTTTTTTAAATCCAAAAGAAACAAAAATAGCGAGTACTATCAATATAATCATGGGCCCTAGTACATTTAAACTTCCTTCTGTCATTATAGATAGATCGTAGAGCCCGTGCAAGGTTATTGCTAAAATTAATCCAATAGAAGTTAATCTAATCCTTTTTTTTGTTTCAAAGAAAGATAAAGCCAAAAAGTATCCCAGCATTCCCGAGCATAGTGTGTGCAAAAGGGTGGATCCGATAAACCTTGTCCAGATTGTTCCTAAAACTTCTATTGTCTCTTTTGGGGGAATCAGCGTCAAGATATTCTCTACGGCAGCAAAACCCAATGCGCAGATTATCATATATAGCATTACGTCTACTGGTTCATCAAGTTCTGGGGCAGAGAAAACTTCTTTTTTGACTATCAAATATTTCATTAATTCTTCCAAGAGAGCCACTACTAAAAAGTATTTTAAGGCTAAAAACAAAATGGGATTTGAAGTGAAAATCGGTAAATTTTTGATTATTCCCATTCCATCCAATACTCCAAGCTCAATTAAAGCAGTGGGGATCGCGATCAACATTCCAAAGAAGAAAACTTTTATTATTTTCTTATTTGATTCTGGATGTTTGTCTTTTCTTAAATAAAACAAGAGCCAGATAATGCTTGGGATGAGCCCGAAAAAGAATAAGAGAATATATGCCATAACTATTTGTTTAATAATTGATATTTTATTTCCTTGAACGGCTTTAAAAAATCTTCTTTTACTCTTTCTTTAAATTTTTCTTCTCTAGAATCTTCTTTATAGTAGCTTTTCTCTATTCTAACAAAAAAACAGGCTATGGCTATAGAAAGAATTGTCAATGGAATTGAAACTATTCCATCTATAAGATAATGGCATCCTAAATAAACTGTCCCAAACAAAGTAATGAGCATCCATGGAATAGAGATAAAAAGCGTTTTTCTGTTTTTTTTAAAAAAGAAATAAGCAATTATCATTGTCCAAGCCCAATGCATGCTTGGCATTGTTGTTATTGGTAGCGATTCTTTTTGTCTTTCCCACATTTCTTTTTGGAACGACCTAACTTGAGGATTCAAGTAATCAGTTTCAGTCTGCCAAGATGCAGAATTCTTTGGATTTTGCAAGAAAGCATTTGAAGGACTGTTTGCTGGAAATAAATACCAGAGAGGAATAGATAGAAACATAACAAAAAACATAGAAAGAATAAGACCTTTGAATAATTGCCTTCTTTTATCCAAATAGAAAAGAACTATTGATATCCCTATTACTATATTTAGCGAGGTAAAGATAAAGATAATGGCAGGAGAAATAGAGTTGAATAAACTTTCAAGCGGATTGGAAGAAGTATGTAGCCATATAAAAGGATAATTTCCGGTTAAAATTCTATCAATCTCCAAAAGCCGGACATTAACTAAATTGCCGCCAATTTTTGTTTTTATGGCGCCAACCACTAAAAGACTTGAAGAGAATGAAATTAAAATTGGAATAAGCGCTCTTAATGCAAATCTAAGGTTTCTAATTGCAGAAAAGTCAAAAGAAAAACGTTCTTGGTTCTTATCTGGAAAGGAAGAAGCTTTTTTGGCAAGGAATACATAAATCCTGAAAGTAATATAGAAAAAGAAAGCAATCAGAAGAAATAAAAATATTCCCTGATACCATTCTATACTGCTCTTAATAACAACCAGCCCGGATTTAAATAAAGACATAAAGTTGTTGCTTGGAGAGAGAATAATAGAAAGGATTAAAAAAAACAGAGAACAGCCGATTAAAACATATTCTTCTATTTTTATTTTTTTGGCAATTTCTGTTATTTTGGCCATTCTTCAATCATCAAACATTCCTTTTTGTTTTTTATTGGTAATTTTTGATAAATCTCTTCTGTAATAAAGGGAATAAAAGGATGCAGAAGTTTTAATGAAGTTAGAAGAACAAAGAATAAAATTTGTCTTTTTTCTTTCGAAGGATTGGCTTTGGCTTTTTCAATATATTGATCGCAAAAATCATGCCAGAAAAAATCATAAAGCACGCGGGTTGCTTTTCCAAAACGAAAAGCTTCCATATTCTTATTTGTTATTTTTATGGTTTTGTCTAAGGACTTGAGAATCTTCTTATCATCTTTGTTCAAAACTGTTTTTGGTTTGGAACTTGAGAATTGAGAAGATCCTTTATCCTGCTGCATTACGAATCTGCCGGCATTCCAAATTTTATTGCAGAACTTTTTTCCCATTACAATGCTGTCTTCGCTAAAGCGCACATCTTGAAGTTCTGTTATCTGATAAGCGACTCCGAATCGTACTGCGTCAGCTCCGTATTTTTCAATTAATTCTAAAGGATCTATTCCTGTTCCCAAAGACTTTGACATTCTTTTTCCATCTTTTGTTAGCATGGTCGGGTGAACATATACTTTTTTGAAAGGGACTTTTTTTGTGAATTCCAGACCCGAGAAAATCATTCTGCTGACCCATAAATTTATAATATCTCTGGCAGTGGATAATGTGTCTGTCGGATAAAACTCTTTTATATCTTTTTTCGGCCATCCTAAAGTGGCAAAAGGCCATAAAGCAGAGCTGAACCAGGTATCAAGAACATCTGTTTCTCCTTCGATAGGAATTTTGTGGCCCCACCAAATCTGGCGGGAAATGCACCAATCCCTTACATTCTCAAGCCAAGTAAAATATGTTTTTTCCCAACGTTTTGGGAAAAACTGTACTTTCCCGGTTTTTACTGCTTTTATTGCTTTTTTTGAAAGTTCGTCCATCTTTAGGAACCATTGCCAGGAAGGGATTGCTTCTACTGTTGTTCCGCATCTATAGCATTTCGGAATCTGATGAATAAAATTTTCTTCTTTTTCTAAAAGATTCTGCTCTTTTAAATCTTCAATGATTTTTTCTCTTGCTTCTCGTATATTTAATCCTTGATAGGGAAGTGGGGCAGGAGCAATCATTTTTCCTTTTCCATTAATAACTTGGACAATTTCCAAATTATGTTTTAAACCGATTTCATAATCAATAAGAGAATGGGCTGGAGTAAGCTTCAAAGCTCCTGTTCCAAAATCTTGATCTATATTTCTATCTGCAATAATTGGGATTTCTTTTCCCATTAAAGGAAGAATTGCTTTTTTCCCAACAAGATCTTTATATCTTTTGTCTTTTGGAGATACAGCTATAGCTGTATCTCCTAACATTGTTTCTGGTCTTGTTGTTGCCACAACAATATTTCCTTTTTCCAAAGGATATCTAATGTACCATAATTTTCCTTTTTCTTCTTCGTGTTCCACCTCAAGATCTGAAAGGCTGGTCTGGCATCTTGGACACCAATTTATCACTCTCTTTCCTTTATATATCCATCCTTTTTTGTAGTAATAAAGGAAAGCTGTTTTTACTGCCAAAGCATAATCTTTATCCATTGTGAATCTGGTTCTTGACCAATCCAAGGAAGCCCCTATTTTTTTAAACTGGTTTAGAATAATGTTTCCGTATTCTTTTTTCCATTCCCAGACTTTTTCAGTGAATTTTTCTTTACCCAAATCAAACCTAGTAAGTCCTTGCTTTTTGAGCTGTTTTTCTACTACATTCTGGGTAGCTATTCCTGCATGATCTGTTCCCGGAAGCCAGAGAGTTTTAAATCCCTGCATTCTTTTCCTTCTAATTAAGGAATCTTGGACAATTGCGTTTAATGCGTGGCCCATATGAATCCTTCCTGTAACATTTGGAGGCGGGATAACAATAACGTACGGCTTTTTGTGGCGCTTTGGGAGATTATCAGGATTTAAAAAGCCAGATTTCTGCCAGAGCTTGTATATTCTTCCTTCTGTTTTCTTTGGGTCGTATGATTTTGAAAGATTCATATCTGTATGTTAACACAGTTTTTTAAATCCTTAAATTGGCCTTTGCTTCTACTTTGTTCCATTTTATTGGTTTTTTTCTTAAATATCCGGTAATAGCTGCCATTGCTGCATTGTCTGTACAATATTTTTTTTCTGGATAGAATAAGGAAATATTTTCTTCTTTTGCCTTTGATTTGAATTGTTTTTTTAGTTCCTTATTTGCCGTTACTCCTCCTCCGATAATAATTGATTTTGCTTCGCAGTTTTTTGCAGCTTTCATTGTTTTGAAAATTAAAACATCAATTATCGATTGCTGGATCTCTCTGCACATTTCTCTTACATATTCTTCTGACTTTACTTTATTTTCTTTCGCGTTATAGAGAACAGCAGTTTTTAATCCTGAAAAGCTGAAGTCATAATTTTTTTGGTATATCATAGGCCTTGGCAAAGATATTTCTCCTTTCTTTGTTTTTTCAGCCTTTTTTGAAATAGCTGGTCCTCCTGGGTATCCCAAGCCAAGAATTCTTGCTGTTTTGTCAAAGCATTCTCCTGCTGCGTCGTCTCTTGTTTCTCCAAGTATTTTATAATCTCCGATATTCTTCATTAGAACTATCTGAGTATGCCCTCCGCTTACTATCAAGCAGACAGACGGGAGAAATTTCTTAAAACTCGGGAAATTTACCAAGATGTGGGCTTCAATATGGTTTACTTTAATGATTGGGATCTTCCAAAAAAAGGAAAGAGCTTTTGCAAAGTTTACTCCTGTCCACAAGCATGGCTCAAGTCCTGGCCCTATTGTTACGGCTATTGCATCAATATTTGGCTTTTGATATTTTTTTAAAAACCTTTCTATCTGCAAATATTTTCCTTTTTTAAAAATATTTGATATTGTTTTAATCTCTTGTCTTGAAATCTTTGTTTTCTTTTTCTTGAGAAGCTTTGCTTTTTTAAGGGCTTTAGTTAAAACTGGAATCAGATTTTTTTCATGTTCTCTCTTTGCCAAAGTAGGGAATACTCCTCCATATTCTTGATGTATTTTTGTTTGGGAAGAAACAATATTTGAGAGAATCTCAATCTTGTTCTTGTCTGCTGATATAATGCTTGCGCAGGTATCGTCGCAGCTTGTTTCGATTCCTAATATTTTCATGATATATTGATTTTTTCTTTGAAATATATTAAACTGGTTGCACTGGCCCTATCGTCTAGTGGTTAGGACAGCAGATTTTCAATCTGCTGACAGGGGTCCGATTCCCCTTAGGGCCGCTATTCAAGATGTATTCTCTCATGGAATCTTTTAACCTTTTCTAGAAGCAAAGGATGGGTTTTTAAATGAGGATCTTTTTCCAGCAGTTCTTTTGCAGCTGTTCTTGTTTTTTCAATTAAGGAAATATCTTTTAATGATTCCATTGTAAGATCTGGAATTCCCCACTGCCTTGTCCCTTTAAATTCTCCAGGCCCTCGTATCTGAAGATCTTTTTGCGCGAGCTTGAATCCGCTTTGGCAATTTACCAAAGCTTTTAACCTTTGGTTTGCAGAAGAATCCGAAGTGGTGAATAAAAAACAGTATGACTGATATTTTGACCTTCCTACCCTTCCTCTAAATTGGTGAAGCTGGGCAAGTCCGAATCTCTCTGCTCCTTCAATTATGATTACGCTTGCATTTTGAATATCAACTCCAACTTCAATTACTGAAGTTGAGACAAGAATATCCGCTTTTTTGTTTTTGAAAGAATTCATTATCCTTTCTTTTTCTTTATAGGCTATTTTCCCGTGGAGAAGGGCAACTCTAAGTTTTGGAAAGACTTCTTTAGAAAGTCTTTCATATTCTTTCTTAACTGCTTTAACATTATTCCATGTTGAATTTTCTTTTTCTGTTGATTCAATCCTCGGACAGATAATGAAAACTTGCCTTCCTTTTTTAATTTCTTTTCTTACAAAACTATATATTCTTTCCCTGTCTTTTGAATAAGCTACTTCAGTGATAATATCTTTTCTTCCTTTAGGCAAAACGTCAATCAAAGAAAGATCCAGATCTCCATATATTGTTAAAGCTAGTGTTCTTGGAATGGGAGTAGCGGTCATGGAAAGAAGGTGGGGTACTTTATCTGTTGATTGGGCCTGCAGTTTTGCTCTTTGTTCTACTCCGAATCTGTGCTGCTCGTCTACAATTACCAGAGCCAGATTTTTAAATTTCATTTTTCCAGTAATTAAAGCATGAGTTCCTATTAAAATATCAATCTCTCCCTGTTCTGCTCTTTCAATGAGTTTTTTTCTTGATATTTCTATGGTGTCGCTCTTAAGTTTTTGGGAATAGAACTTATCCTCTTTTCCAGTGATAATTCCCAAATCAAGCTTATAGTCTTTCAAGAGAGACCAGACTGTTTTAAAATGCTGTTTTGCCAGAACTTCGGTGGGAGCCATAAAAGCTGTTTGAAATCCTGCCCTTGTTGCGTTTAAAGCAGCGATGGCAGCTACTACTGTCTTTCCGGATCCAACGTCTCCTTCTAAAAGCCTGTTCATGGGTCTGGGTTTTTCCAAGTCCTTTAAAATCTGCCAGGCTGATTTTTTTTGAGGATCAGTAAGTTTAAAAGGAAGTGATTTTACAAACTTTTGGATAGTCTTTAGATTTAAGGGGATTGGAAGAGATTTCAATGCTCCCATTCTCATTCTTTGCTGGAAAACAACGAGTTCAATGTAGAAAAGACTTTCAAAAGAAAACCTTTCTTGTGCTTTTTTTGCTGATAAAAGAGAGTCTGGGAAATGGACTTGATAGATTGCTTTGGATAAAGGCCAAAGGTTAAACTCTTTTATTGTCTCTTTCGGCAGGGGATCGGGAATAATGTCTTTTAATTCTACTAGAACCGGCCTGATAATGAATCTCAGCCATTTTGAAGAAACCTTTTCAGTCTCAGGATATACTGGAATTATTCTTCCCGTAAGAAGGCTTTCTTTTTCACTTATCTTTTCATAAACAGGGCTGGATAAATATGCTTCTTTTCCGTATTTGATCTTTCCCATTAAACTGACTATATCTCCCGGTTTCAGAGAATTTAAAAGATATGGCTGGTTAAACCAAACTACTTTTATTGCTCCTGTTCTGTCTTGGACAATTGCTTGAGTAATAGTCATTTTCCTTTTCCATGTTCTGTTGTTTCCAATCTCAAGTATTTTCCCCTGGATGCAATATGTTTGGTCCTTGGTTAGAGATATTTTGGAAATAAGAGTTGTTTTCGAAAAATCCTCATATTTGTGAGGAAAATGATAAAGAAGATCGTAGACTGTTTTTATCCCTAGTTTTTTTAATTTTCTATGAAAAAAAGGGCCAATATGCGGAAGCTGTTCAATTGGAGTAGATAAATTCATGTGCCCTCAAGAGGAGTCGAACCCCTATTTGAAACTCCGCAAGCTTCTGTTCTGTCCATTGAACTATGAGGGCAGTTGTGTATGCTTAAAATATCATAGAATTAATTAAACTTCAATCTTACGAAATGAATATCAGTTTTTTTGAGCAACTCAAAACATTTGAAAAGATACAAGAAATAGAGTATATTAATACTGTAGCTTATGGAGGGGTCGCATAATGGCATTGCAGCAGGTTGCTAACCTGTGACGGTCTTAAAAGCCGTCTGTGGGTTCGACTCCCACCCTCTCCGCCAACAACATTTTTTATTGGATAGATATCTATCCAATACAGTAAAGCGACTTGAGTGGTTCGAATCCACGACCCGCAGCAAATTAAGCTCAAAGGTCGCTTAAAAATAAAAGATTATAAAACATCTATGTTAAAGTGTTTTTGCCCAAAATGCCAAAAAGAAGTAGAGTGCAAACGTGAAAGTCTGTCGGCACAGGAAGTTAATAGCGCAGGAGAGGTAAAGTCAGCAGAACGCGTAATGTTTAGATGTAAAGAATGTGGTTGCGAGTGTAAGTGTAATTGCGAAGATAAGTGATTCTGGCCGAGGCGCATTGATAGTTACCAATTTTGACCCAAACTACCTACCAAACAGGTTCGAACTTCGTCCACGACCCGCAGCTATTTTCCGCCTATTTTTTTAGGCGGTTTTTATTAGAGGTTGATTTTTTTATTGAGAATGATAAAGTGAGAGTAGTAATTTACCAAATAAATAATGGAGGTGAATAGAAAAGATGGGAAAGGCAATAGATAAAACGATAGGTGTATCTCGTACTGGATATATTGCTAAACGGAATGGAAAACTTGTAGCCAGTTCTACAACACTTCTTGGTTTAGCTAATATAAAGATTGTTAGAAAATTGATAGGCAATGGATCTTTAACGATTGGACACGTTGTTCCTAAGGGAACAATAAGAATCTATTAAAAGGAGGCTGACAAGTGAAAGGATTGTTTGAAGATTCAGGGATTCCGGTTTATGAAAAATTTCGTACTAAAATTAACATGTTAAACGAACCGAAGTGTAAAACTCTGATCGATGGCAAGATTGTCTTTTTGCCCAAACAAGGCAAGGCGTTCTTTATCGGTGATCTCCACGGAGATTTTGAAGCTTTAATATCTATTGGAAAGCAAACCAATTTTCTCGTGGCAATGGATCTGTGCGAAAACGAATTCCTTGTTTTTCTAGGCGATTACGGCGACAGAGGAGCCAAGATTTTAGAAACCATAAATGAAGTTATAACTCTGAAACTGCTTTATCCCGAGAACGTGGTTCTTTTACGAGGGAATCACGAAGAAGAAGAAATGGCAGAAGCTTATGGAACTTATGACGTTTTCGTTCGGTCATATGGACGAGAAAAAGGAGAGTATTTATTTAAACTCTACTGCGCTACAATGACCAGTTTACCTATTGTCGCTATTGCGCCCAATGGCATTATCGGGGTTCATGGAGGAATTCCAAATCGCCAAATAAACTCCATAAAAGTTTTAAATGGCAATCTGGGAGAATCTTACGCCAGAGAAATGACTTGGAATGATCCCGATGAGCAAATTTCCGGATGGCGGTTTAATTCGAGAGGAGGATCAACTAAAATGTTCGGAGAAGATGCTTTCGATGATTTTATGAAAGCTGTTCCGGCAAACGTAATGGTGAGATCTCATCAATATCCTTCTGAGGGAGTAAAACTCTTTTTCAAGAACCGTCTCGCCACCATTTTCTCAAATGGCTCGGAAAGAAGCGTATCGAGTGCTTACAGTGATTATGTCCGCAGCCCGGTCTTCTTGGAAACGGACCTCAGCCGTAAGAAAGATAGATTTGAACAATCTGACTTTATTAAAGTTCTTTATTAAATCTTCAGTGATCAATACTATATTGTTCAATGGGTTTTCAAGAATCAGTAGATCAACAAAAGGGCGAGACAAAGAAATCAAAATCTGTGTCTTGCCCTAAAACCTAAGTAAGTGTTTAAAGAAAGATTTTCTTAGGACAAACAATCAGCCAACTGGCTGGTTTTTTGTTAGTAAACAGGTTCGAACTTCGTCTACGACCCGCAGCAAACTTCCGCCTATTCTTTTAGGTGGTTTTTTGGTAAGATAACCTAATGGTTAAAAAATTTGTTGTAGGAATTTTAATTAAAAACGATAAATATCTTGCCGAAGAAAGACAGGAATACGAAGATTATTTTCCAGGAAAAGTTATTTTTCCAGGTGGCCTAATTAAAAAAGATGAAACCTCAGAAAAAGCTTTAGTAAGAGAAATGGAGGAAGAATTAACAATTTTAATTAAAAAATATTATTTTGTTGGGGAATTTTATTATAAAGATGGAGCTTCTTCAAAAGTTTATGCAATAACTAAATGGAAAGGTAGTCCTGAACCGATAGAAGCAAAAAGACTTGTTTGGGTTAAGAAAGAGAATCAACTATCTAATAAGACAGATAAAGAAATGTTTAAAAAAATAAAAGGAAAAGGATTCCAATATCGTCCAATAGAAACCAAATCAGAAATATAAACCTCTCCAGCCTCCATAATCTTAGTTCTACCGTTCCCGCCAATATTCTAAACAAGTGTTTAAAAGAAGATTTATTATAGGACAAGTAGTCAGCTAAATAGCTGGTTTTTTGTTTAAATTAATATTAAACAGGTTCGAACTTTGTCTACGACCCGCAACTAACTTCCGCCTATTCTTTTAGGCGGTTTTTAAATAGAGGTTGATTTTTTTTGAAGGTATGCTAATATAAAATATTATAAATTTAGTTCTTAATATAAGGAGGGAAAAATGGCAACGATTTATCTTGCTGCAGGTTTATTTAATGCCGGGGAACGACTACACAATCTTTTTCTGGAGAAATTCTTAAAAAAATTAGGTCATAAGATTATTCTTCCCCAGAGAGAAGCCCTTAAATTCTTTGATGGGAAACAGTTTAACGTGGATGATATAGTGGAAAATTGTAAGCAATCGTGCATAAATCCTAAACATATATGCGTGGCTTGTGCTGATGGAGCTGATGCTGACAGCGGGACAGCCGTAGAATATGGTATGGCTATCATCTCAAGTGGCAGAGCGATTGTGTATAGGACAGACTTCCGCACCGCAGAAGAAAGAGAGCTTGGCG